>Ga0115013_10000022_pt1 | contig 131283 bp, 108 predicted proteins | sample SouAtlMetagenome_2_FD_88686 | JGI IMG/M metagenome (GOLD analysis project Ga0115013, IMG submission 88686) | Marine eukaryotic phytoplankton communities from Atlantic Ocean - South Atlantic ANT15 Metagenome | ecosystem: Environmental > Aquatic > Marine > Oceanic | place: South Atlantic Ocean...
GTATCGAGGGTTCGAATCCCTTCCTCTCTGCAGATTATGTAATTTATGTGATATATTTTTATATCTTTAACACTCAAAAATATTAAACAAAAAAAAGATGAAAAGATTATTTAGTTTATTAGCCATATTGTCGTTGATTTTTGTACAATCAAATTTCGCCTATCCGCTACAAGATGAAACGGATATGATGGAGCAACAAGATTCCGTTCAGGCAACTGATATTGTTGAAATGGAAGAGCCTGTGATGGAAGAGCCTGTTGAGGAAGAGCAACTGAACTTTCATCAAGAGCTAAAAAAGAGATTTATTGAAGGTGGACCTGGTTTTATGGGAATCGTTTTACTATGTCTTATACTTGGGCTTGCCATAGCTATTGAAAGAATCATTTATTTAAATTTATCTACAACGACTGATTCTAGTAAGTTAACCGCCGACGTCGAGTCTGCGATGAAATCAGGTGGAGTAAATGCAGCTAAAGAGGTTTGCGCTAATACACCTGGCCCTGTTGCTTCAATTTTTTGGCAAGGATTAGATAGATCTAGTGAAGGATTGGAGTCAGCTGAGAAAGCAGTAATAGCATATGGAGGTGTCCAAATGGGGCAATTAGAAAAAAACGTTTCATGGATTTCACTTTTTATCGCATTAGCACCCATGCTTGGTTTCATGGGGACCGTTATAGGTATGATACAAGCCTTTGATAAAATTGAGGCTGCTGGAGATATGCAACCATCTCTTGTTGCAGGAGGTATTAAAGTTGCACTTTTGACCACCGTATTCGGGTTAATTGTCGCGATTATTTTACAGATTTTCTATAACTATATCATCGCAAAGATTGATAGTATAGTAAACGACATGGAAAACGCGTCCATTGATCTTATGGATATTTTAGTTAATAATAAGAAATAATCAATATGAATCTTTATAAAATACTTAAAGTAGCATCTTTAGCCCTCTCTTTGTTAGGGATAGTATTTGTTCTAATAATTTTGCTAGATAATCTAGCGGGAATAGATATGATTTTATATAATGCCTATTTTGTTCTTTTCATAATAATTTCTTCTGTTTTATATTTTGGAGTCAAAAATATGATAAGTAATAAATCAAGTCTTATGAGTACTTTGAAAGCAATAGGTTCTTTTTTGACTCTTTTTGTTATTTGTTTTCTTATAGCTTCAGGAGAAGAGACAATTATGAGAGAAGGAAAGATTCTATCTGCAACAAGTTCAAAGCTTATAGGTGCAGCATTATGGATGTTTTATTCTTTGATTGTAATCGCAAGCGGATCAATGCTTTTCTTTGGGTTTAAAAACAGAAAATAAAAATTATGGCAAGAAGATCTTCTCCAGAGGTTAACGCAGGATCAATGGCTGACATTGCATTTTTACTATTGATATTTTTTCTTGTAACTACTACTATAGAAACTGACTCTGGTATCAGTAGAAAACTTCCCCCTATGGAGGAATCTGAGGAGGATGTAGTTATCAAGCAAAAAAACATTTTTACTGTTCTTTTGAATGGTAAAGATCAACTCTTGGTAGAGGATGAGTTAATGCAATTGGAAGATCTAAGAACATCGGCGATAGAATTTTTAGACAATGGTGGAGGAAATGGAGAGGATGCATGTAATTACTGCAAAGGTAAAAGGGACCCTAAATCATCAGATAATCCAGACAAGGCTATAATATCTCTCAAGAATGAAAGAGAAACATCATACGCTACTTATATTTCGGTTCAAAATGAGTTAGTTGCAGCATATACTCATCTAAGAAATATAAGAGCTCAAGAGTTGTTTGGTGAAAGCTACTCTGAAATGATGAAAAACTATAAGGATGTCAATTGGCCTGGTAACAGAGATAAACTTAAAGAAAATATTAATAGACTAAGAAAAGAGTATCCTCAGAAGCTCTCAGAAGTACAATAATTATAATATTTATTATGTCAAAATTTAACAAAAAGAAAAAAGGGGATTTACCCGCTGTTAATACAGCATCTCTGCCTGATATTGTATTTATGCTTTTATTCTTTTTTATGGTTGCTACTGTAATGAGAGATAACGAATTGAAAATTAAGAACGAACTTCCTGCTGCTAATGAGGTAGAAAAATTAGATAAAAAAGAGCTAGTTATGTACATATATGCTGGTAAGCCCAATTTTGGTTACCAGTCTAAGTTTGGTACTGAAGCAAGACTTCAGCTAAATGATAAGTTCTCCGAGGTTTCTGATATACCTGCTTTTATTTATGCTGAAAGAGAATCTAAGAGGGAGGAATTAAGACCATTTTTAACAACTGCTTTGAAAGTTGATAAAGAAACTAATATGGGTATTGTAGGAGATATAAAGCAGGAATTAAGAAAGGTAAATGCTTTAAAGATTAATTACACAACAAGAATTGGTGACGTTTCTCTAAATATGAAATAAAATCATATTTCTTTTCGCAGTCTTGCAACAGGGATATTAAGTTGTTCTCTGTATTTTGCAACTGTTCTTCTTGCAATTTTATATCCCTTTTCGTTTAATATTTTAACAAGCTTTTCATCGGTTTCTGGCTTCCTCTTATTCTCATTTAAAACAATGCTTTCCAGTATTTTTTTAATTTCGATGGTTGATATTTCTTCTCCACTAGTTGTTTTCATAGATTCACTAAAGAATTCTTTCAATAACTTAGTCCCATATGGTGTATCAACATATTTACTATTAGCAACTCTTGAAATTGTAGAAATATCCATTTCTATTTCATTAGCAATATCCTTTAAAATCATAGGTCTTATTTTCCTTTCGTCGCCCGTAAGAAAGTATTCACTTTGATAGTTCATTATTGCTTGCATCGTTATCATAAGTGTCTGTTGCCTTTGCTTTACGGCATCAATAAACCACTTTGCAGAATCAAGTTTCTGTTTGATGAACTGTATTGCTTCTTTTTGAGATTTTGATTTATTTTTCTCCAATTTGTATCCCCTTAGCATTTCATCGTAGTCTCTTGAGATATTTAAAACAGGACTATTTCTATAATTCAGATCCAGAGACAATTCATTGTTTTCGATTGAAATTTTAAAGTCTGGAATGACCTGTTCTATAGGTTTCCCTCCACCAGAATATGATCCGCCTGGCTTGGGGTTAAGTTTAGAGATTAAAGTAATCACTTCTTTTAATTCAACTTCACCAATAGAATATTTATTCATTAGTTTTTCAAAATGTTTTTTTGAAAATTGTTCAAATGAGTTTTCTATTATATCAATTGCTAAATCAACATATTGATTTTTAGGCTTCCTTTTTAATTGAATGATTAGACAGTTTTGTAATGATAATGCGCCTACTCCAGGAGGGTCAAAATCCTGAACAATTTTTAATACTTCCTTTAGCTCATCCTCATCGGAGATAAGATTTTGGGTAAATGCTAAATCATCTATTATTTCCTCCATCTCTAGTCTTATATATCCTGATTCATCGATGCTCCCGACAAGAAATTCTGCAATTTTCATTTTTTTATCACTAAGACTTACAGGCTTTAATTGTGATAGAAGATGTTGTGTAAATGAAATCCCAGACGAAAATGGAATATTTTTTTCCTCGGCTCTTGACGAATTGTTTGAATTAAGTTTGTAAGAAGGTGTGTCGTCATAACTTATATAGTCATCAATATTAATATCATCTGATTCTGAATAGTCATCATGCTCTTCCTGCTGTTTATCGTCATTTGAATTTTTTCCTTCCTCAAGTGCAGGGTTTTCTTCAATTTCTCTTTGTATTTTTTGTTCAAAATCAAGAGTTGGAAGCTGAATCAACTTCATTAGTTGAATTTGTTGTGGAGATAATTTTTGAGATAATTTTAATTTTAGATATTGCTTCATGGTTATTAAAATTCTGCATTTTGTGGAGTTCGTGGGAAAGGAATTACATCACGTATATTTGACATACCAGTAGCAAACATTACTAATCTCTCAAAGCCTAAACCAAAACCCGAATGAATAGCCGTTCCATATTTTCTTAATTCAAGATACCACCAAAGCTCTTTTTCATCGATTCCTACTTCTTTTATTTTTTTCAAAAGAACATCTAGCCTTTCTTCCCTCTGAGAACCACCAACGATTTCACCGATTCCTGGAAATAATATGTCCATTGCTCTAACTGTTTTTCCATCTTCATTTAATCTCATGTAAAAAGATTTAATCTTGGCCGGATAATTATATATTATCACTGGGCACTTAAATTCTTTTTCTACTAAAAACCTTTCATGTTCACTTTGAAGATCAGCTCCCCATTCTTCAATTAAATATTTAAACTTTTTCTTTTTATTTGGCTTACAATCTCTTAAAATATCGAAAGCTTCAGAGTAAGTAATAATCTTAAAGTCATTTTCTACTACAAAATTTAATTTATCTATAAGACTTAATTCACTCCTTTCATTTTGTGGTTTTTGTTTTTCTTCTGTCTCAAGTCTATTTTTTAAAAAAGTAAGGTCTTCAATATTATTTTTGATTAAATGAGATAGTGTATATTTTAAAAAATCTTCAGCTAACTTCATGTTACCCTCAATATCCATAAATGCAACCTCTGGTTCTATCATCCAAAATTCTGACAAATGTCTAGAAGTATTGGAGTTTTCAGCTCTAAAAGTTGGGCCAAAAGTATAAACCTTACCCATAGACATTGCATATGCCTCTGCCTCTAACTGACCAGATACAGTTAGATTGGTTTCTTTACCGAAAAAATCTTCTTTGAAATCAACATTGCCTTTTTCATTAATTGGGGGATTTTTAGCATCTAAAGTTGAAACCCTAAATTGCTCACCAGCACCCTCGGCATCACTTGCAGTTATAATAGGAGTATTTACATAATAAAATCCATTTTTATTAAAGTATTCATGAATTGCAAATGATAAACTTGATCGTATTCTCATTACAGCACTGAAAGTATTAGTTCTTGTTCTTAGGTGAGCATTGTCCCTTAAAAACTCAAAGGAATGTTTCTTTGGCTGAATCGGATAAGTTTCTGGATCAGATTCTCCAAGAATAATACATTCTATAACTTTAACTTCAACACTTTGCTTCGAGCCTTGACTTTCAATCAGTTTACCGTTAATTTTTATTGCTGTACCGGTATTTATTTTTTTTAAAATTTCAGGTTTTGTATTTTCAAAATCGATTACACATTGAACATTACTTAAGCAAGATCCATCATTAACAGCGATAAATCTGTTTGCTCTGAATGTTTTAACCCAGCCAGAAATAGATATATCTTTATTGAGGAGCCCCTTTGAATTTAAAAGTTTATGTATAGATGTATGATTCATCAAAATAATTTATTCAAATATATGTCATTGTAGGCTAAAATTATAATTCCTCTTGATCAGAAAGAATTTTAATCTTAGGTTCTTTTAATACTTTCTCATTTGCAATTGATCTCTCTAACGATAATAGTAATGAGGGTAGTAATAAAAGATTTGAAAGCATTGCAAGTAAAAGTGTTCCTGAGACCAGAGCCCCAAGTGCAACGGTGCCTCCAAAATTAGAAACTATGAATACAGAGAATCCAAAAAATAATACTATTGATGTATAGAACATACTAAGCCCAGTTTCTCTTATTGAATTGTAAACAGATTTTTTAATTTGCCAATTATTATCTTGAAGCTCTTGCCTATATTTTGCGAGAAAATGAATAGTATCGTCTACAGAAATTCCAAATGCAATACTGAAAATTAATATAGTGGAAGGTTTTATTGGTATTCCAATAAAACCCATTAAACCAGCTGTAATTAACAGAGGCAGTAAATTTGGAATTAATGAGATAATAATCATTCTGAAATTTCTAAATAAATATGCCATAAAAATAGAAATTAGTAAAATTGCAAGCCCTAGAGACCATACTAAATTGTCAACAAGAAAATATGTCCCTTTTTGGAAAAGATATGCTTTACCGGTTAAAAACACCTCAAATCTTTCAGAAGGCATCACTTTTTCAATTTCAGTATTTAGTTCTTCTTCAATCCTCTCCATTCTTTCAATTTTCATATCCTTCATGAATGTTGTAATCCTGGTGTATTGGCCAGTACTGTCAACAAAATTATTTAAAAGATCTACCTCTGAGGTTGAATTTTTAGCATAAGAAAGAATGAAACTATTTTCTTGTGAAGTGGGTACCTGATAATATTTTGGATTACCATTATAGAATGCCTGTTTAGAATATTTAACAAGACTAACTACAGAAATTGGCCTGGAAAGTTCAGGGAATTTAGTGATAATATCCTCTACTATCTTCATTTTTTTTATAGTAGATAATTTTGTTATGGCCTTTTTTCTTTTTGAATCAATATATATTTCTAGAGGTAAGATACCGTTAAATTCTTTTTCATAATATAGTATGTCATCAAAGAACTCTGTATTTCTTGGCATGTCATCAATGAAACTACCAGAAATTTCAATTTTATATATTCCGATAATACTTACTGATAACATAATAACTGAAATTATGTAAACCTCAATCTTTTTTGTTTTTACAACACTCACCATCCAGGCAAGAAGTGTGGTTATCCACTTTTTATTTTGATGCTCAAGATGTTTTTCGTCTGGTTTTGGAAGAAAACTATATACAATAGGTATTATAAGTAGACATAGAATGAATATTGATAAAATACTTAATGATGCAACAAGCCCAAATTCGTTTAATAGCTTACTGTCTGTCGTTATAAATGTAGCGAATCCCGAAGCGGTAGTAACATTAGTCATTAATGTTGCATTTCCAATTTTTGTTATAACTTTTTGAAGGGATAAAGACTTATTACCGTGTTTGTTTAGCTCATGTTGATATTTATTAATCAGAAATATACAATTTGGCATACCGATAACGATTATCAAGGGCGGAATAATAGCGGTCAAAACGGTTAATTCATATTCTAATATACCTACAATTCCAAGAGTCCACATTACTCCAATACAAACCGTAAAAATTGAAATAATGGTAGCCCTAAAAGATCTAAAAAATAAAAAGAAGATTATAGATGTTACAATTATTGCTAATACAATGAATTTGCCTAATTCTGCTTTAATTGTTTGAGAATATTTTGTTCTCACATATGGCATTCCTGAAATTCTTACATCCAAGTTGTATTTTTTCTCAAAATTTGCTACACTTGGCTCTAGTACTTTAGTTACAAACTCTTCTCTTTTAACGGTATTGACAACTTCTGTCTTAAGATTAATTGCTGTTCTAACAGCTTGGGTTTCAGAGTTAATAAGAAACTTATCGTAAAAGGGTGACTGATTGAAAATCTCATCTTTGAGTAAATTAAGTTGCTCATTATTTGAAATGGAATCCTCAATAAATGGCTCTATATAAAACTGTCTAGATGATTTATTTTTTTTAAGTTTTTGAAGATCACCAAACGCAATCACAGTAGAAACATCTTCGTGATCTTTGAAGCTATGCGAAAGATTATTCCAGGCATTTAATTTTTCAATGGTAAAAAGACTTGAGTCCTTAACGGAAATAACCACAAGATTACCTTCCTCTCCGAATTTGTCTGTAAAAGCTTTGTATTTAATATTTTCGGGATGTGTTGCAGGAAGTAAATTAGCCTCTGTATATGTAAATCTGATTTTATCCCAATGAGTTGAAAAGGAGTATGTTATGAGAATTAAAGATAAAATTATAAGGATTCTGTTTCTTAAAATAAGTCTGGAAACATTTTCCCAGAACCCAGAAAAAATATTCTTAAACATTTTTTTCAATTTCTGTTATAAAGATACTAATTACAAGTTGTGATATAATGAAAAAACAAAAATTTATAATGTCATTATCTCTTGCTGTTTTTTATCGAAAATATGATCAACTTTATTAATATTATTATCTGTAATTTCTTGTATATCAAGCTCAGAATTTTTCTTCATATCTTCTGAAAAATCTAAAGACTTTTTGATTTCATTATTTGCGTCTTTTCTGGCATTTCTTATTGCAATTTTAGCTTCTTCAATTTCGCTTTTTGCTTGCTTAACAAGTTCTCTTCTTCTTTCTTCAGTTAATACAGGTACGTTAATGATAATATTTTCCCCATTATTCATCGGATTAAAACCAAGGTTAGCCACTCCAATTCCTTTCTCAATTTCTGGAAGCATACTTTTATCCCAGGGTTGAATAATCAATGTTCTTCCATCTGGTGTATTAATATTAGCAACTTGCGAAATAGGTGTACTTGTCCCGTAATAGTCCACAAAAACATTTGTTAACATATTGGGGTTTGCTTTTCCAGCTCTAATATTTAATAGTTTTTTTTCTAAATGTGAAATAGCATTTAACATTGAGTCTTTTGCTAAATCAAAAATAATTTCTAAATCTTCATTCATAACTAATTATAAATTTACAATTGTGCCAATGCTTTCACCTTTAAGAACCTTCAATAAATTACCTTCTTGATTCATGTCAAAGACAATTATGGGTAGCTTATTTTCATGACTTAAAGTAAAAGCGGTGGTATCCATAATTTTCAATCCTTTTTTAATAACCTCATTGAAAGTGATTTTCTCAAATTTGAATGCATTTGAATTTTTATTAGGGTCATCGTTATAAATTCCATCAACCCTGGTGCCTTTTAAAATCACATCGGCTTCAATTTCTATGGCTCTTAAAACAGCTGCTGAGTCTGTTGTAAAATAAGGGTTTCCTGTCCCAGCACTGAATATAACAATCCTTTTTTTATCCAGATGCCTTATAGCTTTTCTCTTGATATATGGCTCAGCAACTTTATTTACATTAATCGCGCTTTGAAGCCTGGTAGGTATACCGATATTTTCAAGTGTATTTTGTAGTGCTAGCCCATTTATAAGTGTGGCCAGCATTCCCATATAATCTCCCTGAACCCGATCAATTTTATATTCGTTGTTGAAACCTCTGTAAATATTTCCTCCTCCAATTACAACCGCAATTTCAACCCCATTATCGTACGCTTTTTTAATCTCATTAGAGTATCTAATAAGAATTTCGGGATCAATGCCGCTTTTCTTATCACCAACTAAGGCTTCTCCAGAAAGTTTTAAGAGTATTCTTTTGTATTTCATTTGAAAAGATAATTTCAAACAAATATACTACACATTTATTGTGAAAAAAAATAAGAAATTTTCAGCTTATCCGATCGATACCCTCTTGTAGGCTATAATTTTTGTTTCAGTGCTGTAAGATGATAAATATTGAGACACACTGAGTTTACTATCCTTGATAAAGGATTGGTGTATCAAAGTATTATCTTTAAAAAATCTTTTTAATTTTCCTTGAGCAATTTTATCAAGCATTTCTTCAGGTTTACCCTCGGCTCTTAACTGATCTTTAGCAATTTCGATTTCCTTTTCAACTACCTTTGAATCGACACTTTTTTCATCCAGTGCAATTGGATTCATTGCTGCAACTTGCATAGAAATATCTTTTGCCGCAACCTCGATGTTTTCACATTTATTAGAAAATCCAACTAATGAAGAAATCTTGTTACCAGCGTGAATATAAGTACCAACAAAATCAGCATTTATTTTAGTGAAGTCATTAATTTGTATCTTTTCTCCAATAACTCCCGTTTGTTCGAGAAGCTTTTCTTCTACAGTCATGGAGTCAAATTTAGATTTTAATAACTCATCTTTGGAATTACAATTCAAACCAACTAAAGCGATTTTGTGTGCTAACTCAACGAAGTCTGCATTTTTCCCAACAAAATCTGTTTCACAAGCTAAAACAATACCAATCGCTGAGCTATTATCATCATTTGAAATTGCGATCGCAACACCCTCAGATGATTCTCTGTCAGCTCTTTTTGCAGCTACCTTTTGCCCTTTTTTTCTCAAAATTTCAATCGCTGAATTAAAATCACCATTTGCTTCAACTAAAGCTTTTTTACAGTCCATCATTCCGGCACCTGTAGTCTTTCTTAATTGATTTACCTCAGCAGCAGTTACTTTTTTCATGATTTCTTTTTTGTTTTTTTCTTGGATTTTTTTTCTTTGGTAACCTCAGAGCCTTCTGTTTCTTCAACTGCTGGAGTTTCTTCAACTGCTGGAGTTTCTTCAACTGCTGGAGTTTCTTCAACTGCTGGAGTTTCTTCAACTGCTGGAGTTTCTTCAACTGCTGGAGTTTCTTCAACTGCTGGAGTTTCTTCTTGGTCTTTTGAAGAACTTCTTTCGTCTAGCCCATCGAGAATAGCTGCGCCTACATGTTCTAATATTTTTGAAATTGATTTTGAAGCATCATCATTAGCAGGAATAACATAATCAATTCCACGAGGATCAGAGTTTGTGTCAACCATGGCAAATATTGGTATATTTAATTTTTGAGCCTCTTTGACTGCAATTTTTTCTCTTAAAATATCAACTATAAATATAGCTCCCGGTAACCTTGTCATGTTTGAAATAGAACCAAGATTTTTTTCAAGCTTTTCCCTTAATCTTCCAATTTGAAGTTTTTCTTTTTTAGACAAAGAATTAAATGTTCCATCTTGTTTCATTCTATCAATTGATGACATTTTCTTAACTGCTTTTCTGATAGTTACAAAGTTTGTAAGCATTCCACCAGGCCATCTTTCGGTGATATACGGCATGCTAATCTTTTTTGAAGATTCTGAAACTATATCTTTTGCTTGTTTCTTGGTTGCAACAAATAAAATTTTTCTACCAGATGAGGCAATTTTTTTTAGTGCAGCTGAAGCCTCTTCTAATTTGGCGACAGTTTTGTATAGGTTTATGATATGAATCCCATTTCTTTCCATATAGATATATGGAGACATATTTGGATTCCATTTTCTTGTTAGGTGGCCAAAATGAACACCTGCCTTAATTAATTCTGATACTTGTGATTTTCCCATTACTTTAGTTTACTTTCTTATTTATTAGCAATACTTAAGTGGTATAAATTAAATTTTATGCCTTAAGCATTTAGATGCTAAACTAATTTTTTTATGTCTATCTCTTAGAGAACTGGAATTTTTTTCTTGCTTTTTTCTGACCAAACTTTTTTCTTTCTACCATCCTTGGATCACGGGTTAATAAACCTAGAGGCTTTAGAAGTTGTCTGTTGTTTTCGTCAACTTCACATAAAGCTCTTGAAATTGCAAGTCGGATTGCCTCAACTTGACCGGTCATACCACCACCATAAACATTTACGGTCATGTCAAATTTATTAGATAAGTCACATACATTAAAAGGTTGGGTAACTTTGAATTGATGAGCAGCAGTTGGAAAGTAATCTTTCCAGTCTTTAGTATTAATTTTAAAGTTTCCTTTACCTTTCTTTAAATAAATTCTCGCAACTGAAGTTTTTCTTCTTCCAATTTTGTGTATAGTATCCATTAATTAACTTTCTTTAAGTCTATTTGTGTTGGTTTTTGAGCTGCAAATTTATGCTCAGAATCAGCAAAAACATGTAAATTTCTGAATAAGTTAGCGCCTAATTTATTTTTAGGCAACATACCTTTTACAGATTTTTCTATTACAGAATTTGGATTTTTTTCAAATTGTTCCAAAGCATTCAAAGACCTTTGACCACCAGGATATCCAGTGTATCTAATGTATTTTTTCTGTTCCCATTTGTTTCCTGACAATTCTATTTTTTTAGAATTGATTACAATAACATTATCTCCACAATCAACATGCGGGGTAAAGTTAGGTTTGTGCTTTCCTCTGAGTAATATAGCTACTTTAGAAGCCAGCCTGCCAAGTGTTTGCCCATCAGCGTCAACAATTACCCAGTTTTTGTTAACTGTACTTTTGTTTGCCGAAATTGTTTTAAAACTTATTGTATCCAAAATTCAGATTTTAATTATTCCTTCTCTAAAAAGAGCATGCAAATCTACAATTATATATTTTATTAGCAAATAGTTAAAGAAAATTTTTTTTACTCTGAAAGATTAGTCAAAAATTAATGAGCTTCAAGCCAATTTAGTCCATAATTTATATCTACCGTAAGAGGTACTTTAATTTCATGGGCTTTTTCCATCTCCGTTTTAACCAGATTTATTAATTCATTTAATTCTGGCTTAAATACATCAAAAACTAATTCGTCATGTACCTGTAACAGCATCTTACTCTTATAATTATTATTTTTTAGTCTTTTTTGAATATTAATCATTGCTTTTTTTATAATATCGGCAGCACTTCCTTGAACTGGGGCGTTAATTGCATTTCTCTCAGCTGCTCCTCTGACAACTCCGTTTCTTGAATTAATATCTTTTAAATACCTTCTTCTACCTAAAATTGTCTCAACATACCCGTTTGATCTTGCATAAGAAACCTGATCGTTTATATATTGCTTAAGTTTTGGATATTTTTCATAATATTTGTCAATCATTTCTTTTGATTCTTTTCTGCTTAAATCAGTCTGATTGCTTAAGCCAAACGCAGAAACTCCATATATAATACCAAAATTCACAACCTTAGCATTTGACCTTTGTTCTTTTGTAACCTGGCTTATGGGAACATTGAAAACAGCTGATGCTGTCGAAGCATGAATATCTTCATTGTTTTTGAATGCACTTATCATATTTTCTTCCTTACTTAGAGATGCTATTATTCTTAACTCAATTTGGGAATAGTCAGCAGCCATCAAGAAATAATCTTTGTTTTTTGCAATGAAAGCCTTTCTTATTTCCCTACCTCTAGCTGTCCTTATCGGTATGTTCTGTAAATTGGGATTGATACTACTTAATCTTCCGGTTGATGCAACTGTTTGAACATATTCAGTATGTATTCTACTTGTCGTTTCTGAAATTTGTTTAGGCAGAGAATCAATATATGTATTAAGTAATTTAGAAATACTTCGATATTTAAGGATTAATTTTACGAAGTCATTTTTGGATGATAATTCGGTCAAAACTTCCTCTGATGTTGAATATTGGCCAGTTTTTGTTTTTTTTGGGTTACCACTTATTTTCATTTTATCAAATAAAATTTCACCCAATTGCTTTGGCGAGGCTATGTTAAATTCAGTCCCGGCAGCGGAAAATATTTTTTTGGAAATCTCAGACAACTCAAGATTTGTTTTGTCAGATAATTTTTTTAAAAATCCAGTATTAAGATTAATTCCTTCAATTTCCATTTCAGCAAGGGTATATAATAGCGGAATTTCAACACTATTGTATAAATTAAGTTGCTTGTATTTTTCCAAGTCTGAGTTAAGAAGGGGCCTTAATTGCAGAGTTAAATCAGAAATTACAGAACTCTCCAATTCTTTGAACTTCTTTTTAATTTGCAAATTCAAGTAGTTGTTAGAAATATTTACTAGATCATGGCTTATATCAGGGTTTATTAAATAGTGTGCAAGTTTTACATCAAAAATGTTTCCTAGAATTCTAATATTTTTTTTGTGTAAAGCTTTAATATCTGACTTTAGGTCAAACGAAACTTTTGCAATTCTATCATTTTCAAAAAATGTTTTAAGTATAATCTCAAAGTTTTTGAAATCATTATGAATTTCATATGCAATTTTTTTTTGCCAACAGAATGACACAGATTTTAAATTATTATTAGAAATATCGTTATTCTCAATATTTAAATGATAGCTTGATTCCTTTTGTGAGTTCAATCTTTCTAAAAATAATCTTGCAGAAGTCTCAGATTCGATTTTTTGGATTATCAAAGATGATTTTTTAACCGTGACATTTTCATCCACCTGCTCAAATAAATTGAACTGCCCTAATCCTGGATTAAAACTTTCATTGTTTTTATCAATTAAAATTTTTTCGGTCTTACCATTTGTATCATCTTTTTTGCCAAAAGTTGAGGCCAATGAATTACTAAGCCTTCTGAATTCTAAATCATCAAAAATTTTCTTAGTTATATCAAAACTGTTAATTTCTAGTTTTAAGTCATTAATTTCAAAATCAATTGGAACATCCGTAATAATAGTAGCTAATTTTTTAGAGAGTATCCCTAAATCCTTATTAAGCTCAATTTTTTCTTTTATTTTCCCTTTAAGTTCTGATGTATTTTCAAGTAACCCCTCAAGAGAACCAAATTGTTTTATGAATTTTTTTGCTGTTTTATCACCCACGCCAGGTAAGCCTGGAATGTTATCAACCGAATCTCCTTTCATTGCCAAAAAATCAATTACCTGAGATGTTCTCGAAATTTCAAATTTTTCAAGTACCTCATTTACCCCCCAGGTTTCATAACCTCCTCCAAATACAGGACGATACATAAAAACTGAATCATCTACTAACTGAGCAAAATCTTTATCTGGAGTCACCATATACGTTTCGAAGTCATCCTTCTTAACCTTTTTTGCTATGGTGCCAATCACATCGTCTGCTTCATAGCCCTCTTTTACTAATATTGAAATATTAAGTGATTTTAATATATCTTCAATTATTGGTACTGAAATTTTTATTGCCTCTGGGGTTTCCTGCCTATTAGCCTTGTATTGATCAAAAAGTTTTATCCTGTCTTGACTACCACCTTTGTCAAAGCATACAGCTAAGAAATCGGGTTTCTCTCTTTTTATCACATCGAAAAGAGAATTTGTAAAACCCAAAACTGCAGAAGTATCTAAACCTTTCGAATTAATCCTAGGATTTTTTATAAATGCATAATATCCTCTAAAAATCAAAGCATATGCATCAACAAGAAATAAACGTTTTTTTTCTCTCATTTATTCTTATTTTTTACTAAACAAAATTTTTTATTATCTAGTTTTCTAAATTAGTTTTTGATTTGCTAAAATTTGCTTTGTGATGACAGAATATAGTAGCAAGAAAACAAAACACAGAACCGCCACCCAATATGACGTTATAATACCAAATATATCTGCAAGTTTTCCTTGTAATGGAGGAATAATTGCTCCACCTAGAATCATCATTACTAAAAAAGAAGAACCCTGTGATGTGTATTTTCCTAAACCGGTAATGCTCAAAGAAAATATACAAGGCCACATAATAGAACAGAACAAACCACCTGTTAAAAATGCAAATAAAGCGATTTTTCCAGATCCAAATATTCCTATTAACATTGCAATAATTCCAAACGCACTAAATATTGTCATAATTTTTATGGCATTGTCCTTAGCTAAATAAAATCCAATAATTTGGATAACTATCAATAGGGAAAAAATACTAATTTCTGAGATTGTAAGCGGATTACTTAAAGCATTTACCGCTATCACTACACCAAAAGCAATAAAAGGGGTGACAAACATTAAAGTTTGTTTTAATGATTTTGATATATCGAATGCTCCAATTGAACCCGTCCATCTTCCAATCATAAGCCCCCCCCAATATAATGCAATATACTTGGCACTTTGTGCTTCATCAAGAACCGGAAGACCTAAAGCATTTAATCCATCACCAACATTTGCTTTAAGCAGCTCTCCTAGATTACTTTGAATAGTAACCTCAACTCCAACATAAGTAAAAATTGCCAACATTCCCCAAGCTAGCTGAGGATATTTTAATGCACCCCAACCATCTGAGTTTCTTCTTGCTGACGTATTAGCCATGAAAACAAGACCAAAAACAAAAATCAAACATACATATGTCAATACTAACCTGGTCATTTCCAATGACTCGTTTGGTTCATTTTCAAAGGCGTCTGTATATGAGTAAAATATCCATCCAAAACAAATAGTCATAACTAAAGTCATTGTTATTAGCATGTATTTTGCTTTTGATGCTGATTCAAATGCTTCATCATTTTTTGCATCAGGTAAATTTTTAGAATAATAAAAAAACAAGGCAACCAATAAAAAAGCAACTGCAATTGCTAAATATAGACCTTGAACCTTACTTAATTCAATCGAATTTACGTCAACCTTTGAAGCAGTACCAAATAAGACTACCGCAATCAAGATTGGACCGATAGCTGTTCCAAACGAATTAACACCACCTGCTAAATTTAGTCTGTTTGATCCAGTGGAAGGATCACCTAGTGAAACAGCAAATGGATTTGCTGCAGTTTGTTGTAATGAAAAACCCAAACCTATTATGAATAAAGCAACAAGTACATAATAAAAAACCTGAGTGTCTCCTTGCTCAGCTCCATTTACCGACGGCAGCATTATCAATGCGCCAAAAATTGAAATAATTAATCCGTATATGATTCCTTTTTTATAACCCCAATTATTTAATATATCTTTTTTGGAGTAGCTAGACCATATGAATAAGATTAGTGCGCCAATAAAGTAAGCTCCATAGAACGCAAACTCAACAAGCTGTGCCTGAAACTGGTCAATTTTAAAATAGGTTTTGCAAAAAGGGATAAATACACCATTAGATGCACCGAAAAATCCCCAAAAAAAGAAAACAGTTATTAGTGTAAATAATGCTGGATTATTATTTTGATTTTTCATGACTTAAAGGGTTAGTTAATTTTTTCTAAAATAATAAAAACAACTCTATAAAATGTTTTCATAATTTTAAAGATTTTAACAATATAGTTTAATTAGTTGATTATCATTGATTAACATGAAATTTTTATTAAAATGTTATCTAAGTATTTCAATATGCTGAAAACTTAACATAATGGATAGAAAAACTTAGGTGTTTATAAAAACAAATCTAAATAATCGTTAAACTCTTTCATCCTTGAATCTAAGAACTCCCCATCTTCAAAATTTAAAATCACATCAACCAAAGAACGATATCTTTCTATGTCAGTGTAAATTTCTTCAGCATATCGATTTTTATTAGAATTGTTTAATGTACTAAAGTAAAATAGATTTTCTTGATACTTTAATGCTATATCATCAAATATTTTTCTTGCTTTTTTATCCTCTCCAATATTATAATATGAGGAAATAAATGGCTCCAAAAGGGTATAATAACCAAATTCGCTCACTGGCATTTCAGTCATACATTTGTCTAATAGCTTACCAGCCTCAGTGTTTTTATTTTCTGTTATTAGTTGTTCAACTAACCTGGATATATTACCTCTATAAGTAATACTATTTTTTCTTGATTCCACATCGTAGTAAATACTTTTATTTTCAGAGCTTCCCCAAGCCCAATTATTGACAATTTTTATCATTTTTTCAGAGTCAATCATTCCCATTTCATAAGGGTTTGTTTTATCTATTTCGGTTTTAATAGGCACCAATTTATAACACATTCCATCAAGCTGAAGGTATTCTTTCATCCATAGGTAGTCTTCGTCGCCAAAGGCACCGCCGGTAAAATAAATCGGTCTTTCCCAGTTGTTTTTTGAAATAATGTCTAACATAATTAGTCTGTTTTTATAAAGAGCTTGTGATTTTATTTTCACGAAAATTTCTTTTTCAATTACTTCAAAATTTTCAATGTTAACTATTTCATTTTTAATCACGTTTTCAATATTAACAGGTATTCTAATATTTTCAGTTGGTAAAAAATTTGCATTATAATCTTGACTTCGAAGACCTGAAACATCATATCCTTGTCGTTTCAAAATTTCACCGTATCTGTATTCTTTTTCGTCTTGAGTTATAAATTCCAAGAACACATCAATATCAATCGTGTCGTTGGTTATTTCTTCCTTTATTATGTAATCACGCGTACCATGCCTATACTTTTCGTGAGATAAGCTTGAAGGAATTGGATCACTTTCATAAGCCTTTCTTTTCATTTGATCGATATACCAATCTGTACTTAATAAGCTCGTATTTACAATTCTTACATCGGTTCTAATGCCTTCAATTTCTTGCGCATACCACAACGGAAATGTGTCATTATCACCAATAGTAAATAAAATAGCGTTCTCATCACAAGATTGTAAATAATTGACTGCCATTGCGTATGCTGTATATCTTCCAGATCTGTCATGATCGTCCCAATTATTCATTGCTAGATTGAGAGGAACAAAAACTAAGCTTAAAGTTACGGCCAGTAAAATTCCTCCTTTTGCTTTTATTTTATTAAGGGTTGATGAAAAATAATATGTACCCAAACCTATTATTATCGAAAAAACATAAAATGAGCCAACAACGGAATAATCTCTTTCCCTAGGTTCAAAAGGCCTTACATTTGTGTAAACCTGAATAGCTATTCCAGTGAAAACAAAGAATAGTAAGAGAATCCAAAAGAATTCTTTATTTGACTTGTATAAAAAATACAGTCCGATTAGCCCAAGTAAAAGTGGTAACAAAAAGTAGGTATTCCTGGCTTTATTATTCAGTACATCAAAAGGAAGATTTTTTTGAGTCATTCCAAGGTGTAATTCATCAATAAAATTAATACCGCTTATCCAGTTTCCGTTGAGATTCATTTTACCTTGAATATCGTCTTGACGCCCAGCGAAGTTCCACATAAAATATCTCCAATACATGTAGCCTATTTGATAATCAAATAAATAATATAAATTGCTTATCAGGGAAGGCTTTTCAACATCCAGAAATTGACCATATTGTTTGAGAAAATTATGAAAGTCTTCGTAGTCTACTTCATTGCTATTTATTTTACTTTTAAATTCAAGAACAAATTGTTGAAGCTCAACTTCAGAAATATATTTTGACTTTATTTTAAAGTCTAAAAAACCTGTGTAATTGAGATAATTTTTTGCGTGTTCTGAGCTCCACATTCTTGGAAGAATGGATGCATGTTCGGAATTATAATTTTGGACTGCATTTAAATAGTCATTGACGATTACATATTTACCTTTATTAATATCTTTTTCGTATTTAGGGTTATCATCTTTATAAGGATAATCTTTATCTAACCCTGAATACTGATCCGTAAAGAAAGGACCGTAAAAAAGATATGTTTTTGGATATTGTTCAAGATTATAATACGCTAAAAGTTCTCTAGCGTTAGAAGGGTCATTTTCATTAACAACAACGTTAGCATTTGCCCGAATTGGGAGTATTAACCATGATGAAAATCCGATAAAAATAAATAAGAAACATAGGGAAATAGTATTAATTATAACCATTTCTTTTTTCTTTGAATAACTGAGTAAAAAATAAAATAAATAAGCAATGATTATAAAAGCAAAAAAAGTTCCTGAATTGAATGGTAGCCCAAAATCGTTAACAAATAATAGTTCGATAGCACTAAAAAATCTTAAACTATTTGGTAATAATAATTTGAAAATACCCATCAAAATAGCAACTCCGGTTGCGTTTGCGAATATGAATCCGGTAAAAGGGTTAAGTTTTAGATATTTTAAAATTATTTGCTGATTTTTAAAGTAGTAAATCATAAAAATCGCAGGGATTGTAAGTAACCCCATGAAATGTACACCAAAGGACAAACCTATAACAAAACAAATAAGTAATAACCATTTATTTCCTCTGTCATTATGCATATCAGCCTCCCATCTTAAACCCAAATAAAATAAAATTGCCATTATTAATGTAGCCATAGCGTAAACCTCTGTTTCAACCGCGTTGAACCAAAAAGTGTCGGTAAAGGCAAAACCCATTGACCCTGTAAAAGCAGCAGAGGAAATTGAAATTTTTTTACCGAATGAGTCTTTAATTTTTCCGGTTATTCTGGAAAGGATTAAAATAATGGTCCAATACATGAAAGCAATCGTAAGAGCACTTGCAAAACCACTCATGAGATTCATGACAAAACCGATATTAGTTTTGTCAATAGCAAATCCTGAAAAAATTGCTCCTAACATTTGGTATAAAGGTGCTCCTGGAGGATGACCAACCTGAAGTTTTGCAGAAGTAGTAATGTATTCACCCGTATCCCAAAAACCCACGGTTGGCTCAGCAGTCATGTAATAAACTACAAATGAGATCAAAAAACAAAGCCAACCCGCGTAGAAATCAATTTTTTTAAAATTGGCTATTTTCATATTTTTTTTTCAAATTTATTAATAAAATATTCTTTGTAATAGTAATTAATGAACATAATTAATGAAAATATATTGCTGAAATAAAATTTATTTTAAATTTGCAACCTTAATGGCCTATGGTGTAACTGGCAACACGTCTGGTTTTGGTCCAGAAGAGTCTAGGTTCGATCCCTAGTAGGCCAACAAATAGCAAGTATTAGTCAATGAAATTATTTATTGTATATTTGCAAAACTGATTAATTAAAATATTATGAGGGGACTACAAGTCCCCTCTTTTTATAGAAAAATGTTAAAAGAAAAAATAGATCTATTATTGTCGGAATGTTTTGACCAAAGGTCAGACCTCTTCTTGATTGACTTTTCTGTTTCAGAAAATAATGAGGTAAAAGTTATAATAGATGGAGATAACGGAGTAAAAGTTGAGGATTGTATTTTTATAAGTAGGGAAATTGAGGGTAGCTTTGATCGAGAAGTGATTGACTTCTCTCTAGAAGTAGCTTCCTGTGGAGCAACATCGCCCCTTAAAAATTCAAGACAATATTCAAAGCATTGTGGTAGGGTTTTATCTGTCAAAACAGATGAAATGAACTACGAGGGTAAGCTAACTAAACTTGACGATAATTCGATTAATCTTGAATGGAAGGAAAGGCAACCAAAACCTATTGGAAGAGGAAAAGTTACGGTCGAAAAGTCTATTAATATTGATTTTAAAAAAATTAAAGAAGCAAAAGTTAAAGTAAAATTTTAAATATGGATAATCTAACACTAATCGAGTCATTTTCTGAGTTTAAGGATGATAAATTAATTGATAGAGTCACACTTATGGCTATTTTAGAAGAGGTTTTTAGATCTACTTTGAGAAGAAAATATGGTGATGATGAGAATTTTGATGTAATCATTAATCCAGATAAGGGTGATCTTGAAATTTGGAGAAATAGAATTGTTGTAGAAGATGATAATGTAGAAGATGATAACATTGAAATAGCACTTTCTGAGGCTAGAAAAATTGAGCCAGATTTTGAAGTCGGAGAAGATGTTTCAGAGGAGGTAAAATTGGTTGATCTAGGTCGTAGAGCAATTTTAGCCTTGCGTCAAAATTTGACAGCAAAACTACATGAACATGACAACACAAATGTATATAAGAAATTTAAAGAATTGGAGGGTGAAATATATACAGCTGAAGTACATCATATAAGACACAAAGCTATTATTTTGTTGGATGATGATGGAAATGAAATTGTGATGCCAAAAGATAGACAAATTCCTTCTGACTTTTTTAGAAAAGGAGATAACATTAGAGGTGTGATTGAGAGTGTTGAATTATTAGGAACAAAACCTTCAATAATTCTTTCTAGAACTTCACCGATATTTTTAGAAAAATTATTTGAGCAAGAAATTCCAGAAGTATTTGACGGTTTGATTTCTATCAAAAAAGTTGTTCGAATCCCTGGTGAAAAGGCAAAAGTTGCAGTTGACTCATATGATGATAGAATTGATCCCGTTGGGGCATGTGTAGGTATGAAGGGATCAAGGATCCATGGGATTGTCAGAGAGTTGGGAAATGAAAATATTGACGTAATCAATTATACTAATAACTTACAATTATTTATCACAAGGGCATTAAATCCAGCAAGGGTAAACTCAATGAAAATTGACGATGACACTAAAAGAGTGGAGGTAATATTGAACCCTGAAGAAGTTAGTAAGGCAATAGGTAGAGGAGGTCACAATATCAGATTAGCTGGACAATTGACTGGTTACGAAATTGATGTTTTCAGAGAGGGTGCAGAGGAAGATGTAGAATTAACCGAGTTTTCTGATGAAATTGACTCGTGGATAATAGAAGAGCTAGCAAAAGCTGGCTTAGATACAGCTAAAAGTGTTCTTGAACAGGACGCAAATGATTTGGTAAAAAGAACAGACCTTGAGGAGGAAACAATCAATGATGTTCTTAAAATTTTAAAAGAAGAATTTGAAGATTAAAAACTGACAATTACATGGCAGATACAATAAGGTTAAATAAAGTATTGAGGGAATTAAATATCTCAATTGATAGGGTCGCAGAGTTTTTGGAGTCTAAGGGTCATACTATTGAAAAAAGACCAACAACCAAAATTTCTAAAAATCTTTATGACTTATTGTGTGATGAGTTTCAGATCGATGCTGACAAGAAGATTGCTTCAAAGGAAGCGGTAGAGGCAAAAAATAAAGAAAAGGAAGAGATTAGAGAAAAGCAGGAGAAAGAACAAAAACTTAGTTTTCCAAAACCTAGCGAAGTAATTAAAGCATCATCCAAAGTAGTACAATTTAAAAAAGTTGGTAAAATAGATCTTGAACCTAAAAAGGAAATCAAAACTGAAAAAAGCAAACCAGTCGTTAAACAAGATCCGCCAAAAGCACCAACTGATAAGTCTGGTAATACTGATAATGATTCTTTGAAAAAGGATAACTACAAAAAATTAACAGGCTTAAAAGCAACAGGAGAAAAAATTGATTTAAATCAGTTCAAGAAACCGGAAGCTGATTCTTCAGAGCCTAAATCAAAAAAGAAAAGAAGAAGAATAGTCTCCAACAAAGGAAATACTGCTCAAAATAATTTTGGTAATTCTAAATTTAAACAAAAAGCTAGACCTAATAGACCCTTGAAAGAAGAACCTAGCGAAGAAGAAGTTCAAAAACAAATTAAAGAAACTCTTGAAAAGCTACAAGGAAAATCTTCAAAAGGGAAAGCTGCTAAATACAGAAAAGATAAAAGAGATCAACATAAACAAAAATCTGATGAAGAATTAGCTGCACAAGAGCAAGAAAGTAAGATTCTAAAGGTTACTGAATTTGTTACTGCCAACGAGATTGCTACTATGATGGATGTTTCGACAACTGAGATTATCTCAGCTTGTATGACATTAGGAATGATGGTTACACTTAATCAGAGACTAGATGCTGAAACTTTATCAATTGTTGCAGAAGAATTTGGATACAAGGTTGAATTTGTAACCGCTGAAATAGAAGAAGACACTGTTGAGTTAGAAGATTCACCTGAAGATTTAGAACATAGACCTCCAATAGTTACGGTTATGGGTCATGTAGATCATGGAAAGACTTCTTTACTTGATTACATCAGGAAAGAAAATGTAATTGCAGGAGAATCAGGTGGAATAACACAGCACATCGGTGCTTATGGGGTAAAATTAAACGATGGACAAAAAATTACCTTCCTTGACACCCCTGGTCATGAGGCTTTTACAGCAATGAGAGCAAGAGGAGCTCAGGTTACAGATTTAGCAATAATTGTGATCGCAGCAGATGATGATATTATGCCCCAAACCAAGGAAGCAATTTCACATGCTCAGGCTGCTTCTGTACCAATTGTTTTTGCAATTAATAAGATAGATAAACCAAACTCAAATCCCGATAAAATAAAGGAAGGTCTTTCAAATATGAACCTTCTTGTTGAAGATTGGGGAGGAAAAATACAGTCCCATGATATTTCTGCAATGAAAGGTGATGGGGTAAATGAATTACTTGAAAAAGTGTTGTTAGAGGCTGAATTACTTGAGCTAAAAGCCAATCCTAATAAAGACGCAACAGGTACTGTAGTGGAGGCTTTTTTGGACAAAGGAAGAGGATATGTTTCAACGATTTTAGTCCAAGCAGGAACTCTGAAGATTGGAGATTTTGTTTTGGCAGGAAAAAATAGTGGTAAAGTAAAGGCAATGCAAGATGAGAGAGGCAATGAAATTTCTGAAGCTGGACCTTCTACCCCTATTTCCATACTAGGGTTAGACGGCGCTCCACAGGCTGGTGATAAATTTTCTGTTTATTCTGACGAAAGAGAAGCAAAACAAATTGCAAATAAACGAACTCAGTTACAACGTGAGCAGACCGTTAGAACGCAGAAACATATCACCCTTGACGAAATTGGAAGAAGAATTGCCCTTGGTGAGTTTAAAGAATTAAATATTATATTAAAAGGTGATGTTGACGGGTCCGTTGAAGCGCTTACAGATTCTTTGCAAAAACTATCAACTGAAGAGATTCAGGTAAATATTATCCACAAAGCTGTTGGTGCAATCACTGAAAGTGATGTGCTATTGGCTTCTGCTTCTGACGCAATTGTTGTAGGATTTAATGTTAGACCTATGGGTAATGCACGACAAATTGCTGATAAGGAGCAAATAGATATCAGAACTTACTCAATAATCTATGATGCTATAAACGATGTAAAGGATGCAATGGAAGGAATGTTATCTCCGGACTTCAAAGAAGAAATTACTGGTCTATGTGAAGTTAGAGAAACATTTAAAATCTCTAAAATTGGTACAATTGCAGGGTGTATGGTTACAAAAGGCAAAATAGTTAGAAACTCTGAAATAAGATTGATTAGAGAAGGAGTTGTAATTTATACAGGTTCACTTTCCTCACTTAAAAGGTTTCAGGATGATGTAAAAGAGGTAGGTAAGGGTTATGATTGTGGTTTGCAAATCAAAGACTATAAAGATATTAAGGTTGGAGATGAGATTGAAGGTTTCATTAATGTAGCAATAAAGAAAAAGATTTAATTAATTTCTTCCTCACTTTTTTCTTTGATTTCTTCCTTAATGATTTCTTTATACTCAGGTCTGAATATAAATGCACTTTTAAATTTTTTTCTTATTTCGACAAGCTTCTTGTCAGCTTCTAGTCGGGTATAATAGTTACCTACCCACACCTTATAATTTGGAGTTTCATAAATTATTTGAGCTGTGGTATCAGTGAATAGATTTTTATATTGCTTTATTGTTATTTCAGACTCTTCTCTGCTCCCGGTGTAAATTTGAATTCTTAAATTTTGAATTTTACTATTGAGCTCTTTTTTAAGTTTTATTATACTATCAAGTTCTTTGCTTTTATTAATTTTTATACTGCCGTCCTGCCCCAATGATAAAAAAAATGACATTGAAAAAAAGAATAATAAAATTTCCGGTTTTTTAATCAAAATATTAAAATATTATACGCTAATTTAAAGTATTTAATTTTGTCGTTAAAATTATTATAAAATAACCTTTTATTTCTATACTTAATAATAAATTTTATTTATTAGTATAGATCAATGGTATATAACTTTATTTAGAACGATTATAAATTAGTTTTTTTCGTAAATATTGTATAATTTATTGTTTAAAATAACCATTTAAGATGTTATTTTTGTGCATGATTTTGACAGGCGATTTTTGAATGGATTCAAAAAAACTTAGTAGAAGATTTAGCGTAAAATTGTTTAAAAAACTAACCAACTTAAACAGTATAAAATCTTACGCCCTTTTTTTATTTTTTATAACATCTTTTGTTTCAGTAAGTTATGCCCAGGAAGGCGATCCTGTTGCTGGTAAAGCACTATTCAATTCAAACTGTGCTTCCTGTCACAAGTTAGACAGAAAAATGACTGGACCAGCATTAAGAAACGTTGAGGCTAGATTGGCCGAAGACGAAGGTCTTGATCGGCAGTGGTTATACAAATGGATACGTAATAGCTCTTCACTTATTAAATCTGGTGATGATTATGCCAATAGGATATACTTAGAATACAATAAAGCTGCAATGACTGCTTACCCACAGCTTTCTGATTCAGATATTGATAATATTTTGGCATATACGGCCCAGGAAAAAGTTGTGCCTAAAATAGAGCCAGCTGTCGCTCAAGCTGTTTCTGGTCCTTCTAATAGTGTTGGACTTACTGATGAAATTATTCTTGGTGTATTTACAATTCTGTTTCTTCTCCTTTCCCTAGCATTGATTGTTGTTACTAATACCTTGCGCGATTTAGCAAAAATTAAGGGTGTAAAGATCGAGGACAAGAAAAAAACTAAACCACTTTGGAAATCTTATTTAGAAAATCAGTTTTTGATGTTATGTACAGCCGTTCTATTTTTACTTGTAAGTGCTTATGGTTTTTACGGATGGACAATGCAAGTAGGTGTTAATCAAGGATATATGCCTGTACAACCAATTCATTATTCTCATAAAATTCATTCTGGTGATAATAAAATTGATTGTAATTACTGTCACTCATCTGCGAGAGTAAGTAAACATTCAGGAATACCCTCTCTAAACATTTGCATGAATTGTCATAAAAGTATATACGAGTATAATGGCGAAACAACTGAAGAGTATTCAAAGGAATTTTATGACGGAGAAATAAAAAAATTATATAAAGCAGTCGGCTGGGACGATGAGGCCCAGGAGTATACTGGGGTTACTTTTCCAGTTAAGTGGGTCAGAATTCATAATCTTCCGGATTTTGCCTATTTTAATCATTCCCAGCACGTTTCAGTTGCTGGAATCGAGTGTCAAACATGTCATGGCCCTGTTGAAGAAATGGAAATTATGTATCAACATTCTCCATTGACCATGGGATGGTGTATTAATTGTCACAGAGAAACTAATGTAAAAATTAAGGATAATGAGTATTATGATAGAATTCATGAAGAGTTGTCAAAAAAGTATGGAGTTGAAGAGTTAACTGCTGCCCAGATGGGTGGTCTTGAATGTGGTAAATGCCACTACTAAAATAGATTATATTATTTATGTCAAATAACAAAAAATACTGGAAAAATTTAGCAGAATTAAATTCTGAAAATAACGATGTATTTGATAAATTACAGAACAAGGAGTTTGTGGAGGAAATCCCTGTTGATGAATTTTTATCTGACAAAGATAACCTCGCAAACAGTTCAACCACAAGGAGAGACTTTTTAAAATATATTGGATTTAGTACTGCTGCAGCAACCCTAGCTGCTTGTGAAGGACCAGTTGTAAAATCAATCCCATATGTTGTTCAGCCAAAAGAGATTATCCCTGGTATCGCTAATTTTTATGCCACAACTATTGGTAATGGATATGACTTTGCAAATATTTTGATCAAAAGTAGAGAAGGCAGGCCTATAAAAGTTGAAAAGAATAAGTTAGCTCCTGATTCTCAATCAGCTAATGCAAGAGTTCATGCATCTATACTTGATCTTTATGACAATGCAAGATTAGCGCAACCTACAAAAGGTAATATGCCAATTTCTTGGTTTGGGTTTGAATATGAAACAAAATCAAAACTCGAAGAAATTTCTAAAGGATCTAAGGAAATTATCCTTCTAACCCAGACATTTGCAAGCCCCTCAACAGCCAGGTTAATTGATGACTTTAAAGCTAAATATAATAATGTAAAACATATTTCTTATGATTCAATGTCAGAATCCTCGTCTCTGAATGCTTTTGAAGCTAGGTATGGAATCAGAGGTTTGGCTAATTATGATTTTTCAAAATCTAAAGTTATTGTTTCTGTTGGAGCTGACTTTCTAGGTGATTGGCAAGGTGGGGGATTTGATTGTTCTTATGCCAAGGGTAGGATACCCGACAATGGGATAATGTCAAGACACATTCAGTTTGAATCAAATATGACTCTTTCTGGCGCAAATGCAGATGTTAGAGTTCCTTCAAATTCTGACGAGCAAAAGCTTGTACTTCTTGAAATTTACAAGCAGATAGTAGGTAAGCAAATTAAAATTAAGTCTAGTATTTCTTTAAGCAATAAAATTAGGAATATTGTTCTTGATTTAATAAATGAAATTAATCAAGGTGGCAAAGGCTCAGTTGTTATTTCTGGAATACAAGATGAAGACTATCAGAGTTTAGTTCTAGAAATTAATGAAAAAATCGGGAGTTATTCTTTTCAACCGTCAAAAACTATTTTAACTAGAAGTAGTTCGGATGATGCTATCTCGGAATTAATTTTATCTATGAACTCAGGTAAGGTTGGAGCCGTTATTATGTCTGGAGTTAACCCTGCTTATTCACTCCCTGATTCTGAATTATTTTTAGAAGGACTTAAAAAAGTTGACATTTCTATTTGTTTTTCAATGAAGGCTGATGAAACAGCTATTTCCTCACAATATGTAGCCGCTACCAATCATTATCTTGAATCTTGGGGTGATTTTGAACTTGTTTCAGGTGAATTTTCCCTCGCTCAACCCGTAATTAAGACACTGTTTGATACAAAACAATTTCAAGAATTGTTGATGGTCTGGACTGAAAATAAATTATCTGTTCATGATTACATAAAAAATAATTGGAACGAAAACATTCTAGATTCAAAATCTTGGAATAAAGCTTTACATGATGGAGTATACTATAAATCATCCGCCAAAGACAAAAGTCTATCACCTAAGGGCGGTTATTCTTCCAAAAACTTCAATATCGATAATAATTCATCTAATTTATTTGAGTTAAATATTTATGCCAAAACAGGGATGGGTGACGGCAAACATGCGAATAACCCGTGGTTACAAGAATTTCCTGATCCTTTAACTAGAGCTACTTGGGATAATTATCTTACAATATCTGAGTATGATGCTAAACAAACTGGACTATTTCTTGAACCAAGTACTTTTTTCAGCCAGACCAGCAATGATGCAAATGGAGGACTCAACGGAAAATATGCAAAAATAAAGTTAGGAAATAAAACGATCAAAGCCCCTGTAATTATTCAGCCCGGTCAGGCTAGAGGAACCGTAGGCTTGGCGATTGGATATGGAAGATTTCAGGGTGTTAAACCCGAGATGATGACGGGGGTTAATGCTTTTCAATTGTACAATGATTTCAAACCAGTTCAAAGGGTTGAAATTATAGCAACTGAAGATATACATGAATTCGCTTTGATTCAATTACAAAACACTCTGATGGGTCGTGGTGATATAATCAAGGAAACATCCCTTGAGGTATTTAATACTAAAAGTAAAGAGGTTTGGAATAGCGAAGCTGTTGTTTCACTTAATCATATTGAAACTCCTGTTTCATCTCCTGATGTTGATTTATGGCAGGAATTTGACAGGTCAATAGGCCATCATTTTAATTTATCAATTGATTTAAATGCTTGCACTGGTTGTGGAGCATGTGTGATCGCTTGCCATGCTGAAAATAATGTTCCTGTGGTAGGTAAAAGTGAAATTCGAAAAAGTAGAGATATGCATTGGCTTCGAATCGACAGATATTATTCTTCTGAAGACTCATTCTACAATGACGATAAGAAAAAAGACGATATTAGTGGCCTCGGAAGTTCATTAACTTCTTTCGGCGAATTAGAAAATCCTTCTGAAAATCCTCAAGTTGCTTTCCAACCAATTATGTGTCAGCATTGTAATCATGCACCTTGTGAAACCGTTTGCCCTGTTGCAGCCACTAGTCACGGACGACAAGGTCAAAATCACATGGCATATAACAGATGTGTAGGAACAAGATATTGTGCTAACAACTGCCCATATAAAGTAAGAAGATTTAACTGGTTTTTATATAATGGTAATGACGAATTTGATTATCATATGAATAACGATCTTGGTAGAATGGTAATTAATCCAGATGTAACTGTTAGATCAAGAGGAGTAATGGAAAAGTGTTCCTTCTGCATACAAAATACCCAAGCAGTAATTTTAAAGGCTAAAAATGAGGGAAGGCCCGTAGCTCGAGATGAATTTAACGATACTTGTGCATGTGCATCTGCGTGTTCTAGCGGAGCTATGAGGTTTGGAGATATAAACGAAAAAGATAGCGAAATCGCTAAACTGAAAAATAATAAGAGGGCATATCACTTACTTGATGCAGTGGGTACAAAACCAAATGTAGTATATCAAGTAAAAGTAAGAAATACAAAAAATAAAGTATAGAAATTAAAATATTATGGGATCGCATTACGAAGCACCAATTAGAAGACCACTAGTAGCGGGAGAGAAATCTTACCACGACGTAACGGTTGACATTGCGAAGCCAATTGAAACAAGGGCTAATCGACAATGGTGGATTGTGTTTTCAATATCACTTGTAATGTTTCTGTGGGGACTTGGATGTATTTTCTACACTGTTGCTACAGGGATTGGAGTTTGGGGGTTAAATAAGACAGTTGGCTGGGCTTGGGATATAACAAACTTTGTATGGTGGGTAGGTATTGGACATGCTGGGACTCTTATCTCTGCAGTTCTGTTATTATTTAGGCAAAAATGGAGAATGGCAATTAATAGATCGGCAGAAGCAATGACAATTTTTTCCGTAATTCAGGCTGGATTATTTCCGATAATTCACATGGGTAGACCTTGGCTCGCATATTGGATGCTTCCTATTCCAAATGGATTTGGATCTTTGTGGGTTAATTTTAATTCCCCATTACTCTGGGATGTTTTTGCTATTTCCACTTACCTTTCAGTTTCACTTGTCTTTTGGTGGACTGGATTATTACCTGATTTTGCGATGATTAGAGACAGAGCAGTTAAGCCTTTTCAAAAGAAAATATATGGTATTTTAAGTTTTGGATGGTCTGGTAGAGCAAAAGACTGGCAAAGATTTGAAGAGGTTTCATTAGTGTTAGCAGGATTGGCAACTCCTCTTGTATTATCGGTACATACTATTGTATCCTTTGATTTTGCAACCTCAGTTATTCCTGGATGGCACACAACTATTTTCCCACCTTATTTTGTCGCAGGTGCGATATTTTCTGGATTTGCTATGGTTAATACACTACTGATAATAATGAGAAAAGTTTGTGACCTTGAAGAATATATTACACTTCAGCACATAGAATTGATGAATATAGTGATTATGATAACAGGATCTATCGTTGGAGTGGCGTATATTACCGAGCTATTTATTGCTTGGTATTCTGGAGTTGAGTACGAGCAATATGCGTTCCTTAACAGAGCAACTGGTCCTTATGCTTGGGCTTACTGGGCAATGATGAGCTGTAACGTTTTCTCCCCTCAGTTCATGTGGTTTAAGAAATTAAGAACAAGTATTATGTTTTCTTTCTTCATCTCAATTGTTGTGAATATTGGAATGTGGTCTGAAAGATTTGTAATTATAGTAACATCCCTACACAGAGACTATTTACCTTCATCTTGGACAATGTTTTCACCAACATTTATTGATATAAGTATATTTGCTGGTACTATTGGATTCTTCTTTGTATTATTTTTATTGTATGCAAGAACATTCCCTGTGATCGCCCAAGCTGAAGTAAAAACTATATTAAAGAGCTCAGGTGAAAAATATAAAAAACTAAGAGATAGTGGAAAGTCGTTGGTTGGAACAGGTGCAGACTCGAGAACATCAACAATTAAAAATAACAAAAAGTAATATGAAGCCAACTAAAACATTTCATGCTTTATATAATGATGATGACATCTTGCTTTCTGCCGTTAAGATGATTAAAGAAAAGCATTTTGATATCGAAGAGATTTATACTCCTTTTCCTGTGCATGGCCTTGACAAAGTTATGGGCCTGGAACCAACAAGAATTGCAATTGCTGCATTTATTTATGGATGTATCGGAATTACCGTAGCGACATTAATGATGAACTATATTATGATTGTTGACTGGCCCCAAAATATTGGTGGTAAACCAAGCTTCAGCTATCTGGAAAATATGCCAGCTTTCGTCCCTATCATGTTTGAGATGACTGTTTTTCACGCTGCTCACTTGATGGTAATCACATTTTATTTGAGAAGTAGAATGTGGCCATTAAAGAAAGCTGAAAATCCTGACCCAAGGACTACTGACGACCATTTTCTCATTGAAGTGAGCACTAATAAGCCGGTTGGTGAACTAAAAAAATTACTCAGAGAGTCTGGTGCAGTAGAGATAAATGAAGTAAAAACTAATGAGCATTAATAATGAAATATAACTTAAGGATATTACTATTGACCGTTTTCCTACAATCTTGTTGGGGAGATAGAGGTGCTCCAAATTATGAGTACATGCCAAATATGTACAAATCTTTAAGTTATGAAGCATATTCTGAGAATAATTTATTTGAAGATAATTTGTCTGCCAGGTTGCCTGTAGAGGGGACAATCCCTAGAGGTTATTCCTTGTATGAGTATGAAGACACTAATGAGGGATATGATCTGGCTAAAAAACAGTTGGTTAACCCTTATGAACTAAATGGGGATGATATGCTAAAAGCCAAAGAGCTATATGATGTTTACTGTGGTGTTTGTCATGGTTCAAAAGGAGCAGGACAAGGAATTTTAGTTAAGAGAGAGAAAATTTTAGGGATTCCAAGTTATGCTGATCAGGGTAGAGCTATTACACCTGGGAGTACATACCATGTAATTTATTACGGTAAAAACTCTATGGGATCTTATGCAAATCAGTTAAATGACAGGGAAAGGTGGATGGTTACAACCTATGTGATGAAATTAAAATCGGATTTAAGTAAATAGAATATTATATGTATATTTTTTCAAACAGATTAAAGATTTTTTCAATATCCCTAATAATTTTGGGTTCATTGGGCTGGTTCTATTCATACTCAATCTCACATATTACAATTGAAGAGGTTAAACAACTGTTAGCTAATGAATCTCATCATTCTACACATTCAAAAGATTCATATCTTATGGATAAAGAAAATGAAAAGCATCACAACCTAGGAGAACACTCTGTTAATGAGTCTCACGGACATGAAGAGATGCATGGGCATGAAGATGAACATGCAGAACACGTTTTACACCAAATACACAATAGGCCTTATGCTGCTTTGTATGTTGCAGCTTTTTTCTTCATGATGATTGCGCTTGGCACATTGGCGTTTTATGCAATTCAATATGCCTCACAGGCAGGATGGTCACCAGTTCTTTTCAGAGTTATGGAATCAATAACTTATTATTTATTACCTGGTGCACTTATAGTTTTATTGATTGCTTATGTAGGAGATAAGCATATTTTTATCTGGATGGATCCAGATGTAGTAGCTCATGATGAGATTATTCAAGGAAAAGAGAGTTGGCTTAATAAAACTTCCTTTGTGATAAGAGGGCTGATTTATATTGCCGGGTGGTCATTATATAGATATTTCTCTAGAAAATTTTCAATTGCTCAAGATAATTCTAACGATAATAAAAACTTTAAGAGAAACTTTCAAATTTCTGCTGGTTTCTTGGTTTTCTTTATGTACACAGAATCAATGATGTCATGGGATTGGATAATGAGTGTTGATCCACATTGGTTTAGCACACTGTTTGGATGGTATGTATTTGCAAGTATGGCCGTTAGTGGAATAACTGTGATTGCCTTGATTACAATTTACCTACAGTCCAAAGGCTTAATGAAATATGTTAATGATAGCCATTTACATGACTTGGCTAAATTCATGTTTGGCTTTAGTGTATTTTGGGCTTATTTATGGTTTTCTCAGTTTATGCTTATTTGGTATGCTAATATCCCAGAAGAGGTAACATATTTTGTAACAAGAATTGAAATGTATCCTATTCCGTTTTTTACGATGTTTGCATTAAATTTCCTTTTTCCGTTCTTGGTTTTAATGAACAGTGATTATAAAAGGATTCCTATTTTTATCGTGATGGCTGGTATTGTAATACTTATCGGACATTACATGGATGTTTATATGATGATTATGCCAGCTACAGTTATCGACAGGTATGGTTTTGGAATTGCTGAATTTAGTTCCATATTAATATTTTTAGGCTTATTTTTGTTGCTTGTTTTTTACTCATTATCAAAAGAACAATTATTAGCGAAAAGAAACCCATTAATTAAAGAAAGTGAAAATTTTCATTATTAAATTTCAATCTACAGAATGATTACATTATTTATTGTATTAATCTTAATTTTTATTTCCATCGCTATTTGGCAAATGATCAAAATTTTTGATTTGTCAAGGGCTATTTCTGGTGTTAAAGTTGATGACTCACAAATTGCCAACGATGATGATAATAAAATGCAGGCTAGATTCATGCTAGGTTTTTTAGCTTTTATATATGCTATTACAATTTTTTCATTGGTTAAATACGGAAAATTCCCGCTGATATCTAATGCTGCATCTGAACACGGAGAGCAAATTGATACTCTTATGATTTGGACAATGATTCTAATTTTTATAGTACAAACAATCACTCAGTTTTTGTTATACTTTTTTTCTTACAAGTACAAGGGAAGTAAAAATTCCAGAGCGCTATTTTACACAGATAATCACAAACTGGAATTGCTTTGGACCACAATACCTGCTGTTGTTTTAACAGGCTTTATTACTTACGGATTATTAACCTGGTCAGATGTAATGAATATGAAGAAAAATAATGACCCAATGGTGGTTGAACTTTATGCACAGCAGTTTAATTGGAAGGCTAGATACGCAGGAAAAGATAATGTTTTAGGTAAATCAAATGTTCGGCTCATAAATATTGACAGGGCAAATATTTTAGGAGTTGATGAAAACGATCCTAATGGTCAGGATGATGTAATTACTACAGAACTGCATTTACCCGTTGACAGACCTGTATTATTTGTAATGAGATCCCAAGATGTTTTACATTCAGCTTACATGCCACATTTTAGAGCACAAATGAATTGTGTTCCAGGAATGGTTACAAAGTTTACATTTACACCTACAATTACTACTGAGGAAATGAGGCAAAATCCATCAATGATAGATAAAGTAATAAACATTAACAATATCAGAGAAGATAAAAGTAAAGAATTGGCTTTAAAGGGGGAGGAACCCCTAGACCCATACGAATTTGACTATTTATTATTATGTAACAAAATATGCGGTAAGTCTCATTACAATATGCAAATGAAAATTATTGTAGAAACACAAGAAGAGTTTGACAATTGGTACAACCAACAAACAGTATTTAAAAATTCATTAATTGCTCAAAATTAAGGATATGGCAGAATATATAGAATTTGATAAAGATCATCACGCACATCATCATAAAGAAACCTTTATAACTAAATACATATTTAGTCAAGATCATAAAATGATTGCTAAACAGTATTTGTTTACAGGAGTATTCTTTATGGGTATCATAGGAATTTTAATGTCGGTTTTAATGAGAATGCAAATTGCATGGCCTGAACAACCTAACATTATCTTTGATTTTTTGCTTGGAAAATGGGCTCCTGAGGGTGTAATGGACGCCGATATATATCTAGCTTTAGTAACAATGCACGGTACTATAATGGTATTCTTTGTTTTAACAGCGGGTCTTAGTGGAACATTTAGTAACTTATTAATTCCACTTCAGCTAGGGGCTAGAGACATGGCATCAGGTTTTCTTAATATGGTGGCTTATTGGCTATTTTTTGTTTCTACAGTATTGATGGTAATTTCGATTTTTGTTGAGGCAGGCCCAGCTGCAGCTGGTTGGACAATCTATCCTCCTTTGAGTGCACTTGAGTTGGCTCAACCTGGATCTGGTTTAGGTATGACTCTGTGGTTGGTTTCAATGGCATTTTTTATTGCATCGTCTCTACTAGGTTCACTTAATTATATTGTAACTGTATTAAATTTAAGGACAAAAGGAATGTCATTAACCAGGATGCCACTGACTATCTGGGCATTTTTTGTAACCGCTATTATCGGTGTAATTTCATTTCCTGTTCTCCTCTCAGCCGCACTGCTGTTAATAATGGATAGAAGTTTTGGAACATCTTTTTTTCTTTCAGATATTTTTATTCAAGGCGAAGTATTGCATTATCAAGGTGGTTCACCTGTTTTATTTGAACACTTATTTTGGTTCCTTGGCCACCCTGAAGTTTATATAGTCCTATTACCTGCATTAGGAATTGCCTCAGAAGTGATTTCAACTCACGCAAGAAAACCAATTTTTGGTTACAAAGCAATGATTATTTCAATTTTGGCTATAGCTTTTTTATCTACAATTGTTTGGGGACATCATATGTTTGTAACTGGTATGAATCCATTTTTAGGATCTGTTTTTACATTCACAACACTTTTAATTGCTATCCCTTCTGCAGTAAAGGCTTTTAACTATATAACTACTCTATGGAAAGGGAATATACAATTTAATCCTCCAATGCTTTTTGCAATTGGATTTGTATCAACCTTTATTACGGGGGGTTTAACTGGAATTATTCTTGGTGATAGTGCATTAGACATAAATGTTCATGACACGTATTTCGTAGTTGCTCATTTCCACTTAGTTATGGGGATTTCTGCTCTATACGGGATGCTGGCAGGTATTTATCATTGGTTTCCTCTGTTATTTGGTAAAATGATGAATAAAAACTTAGGATATGTTCATTTCTGGGTAACCGCTATTTCCGCATATGGAGTTTTCTTCCCAATGCATTTTATCGGAATGGCTGGACTCCCAAGAAGATACTATACAAATTCAAATTTCCCTCTATTTGATGATTTGGCAGACACAAACCAAATCATAACAATGTTTGCAATCATGGGGGCGACAATTCAGCTTGTATTTTTGTATAACTTTATTTACAGCATGTATTATGGAAAAAAGGCTCCACAAAATCCTTGGAAGTCTAATACCTTAGAGTGGACTGCATCTCAAAAACATATTCATGGAAATTGGCAAGGTAATATCCCAGAAGTATATAGATGGCCATACGATTATAGTAAGCCTGGATACAATGAAGATTTTGTGCCCCAACACATTCCATTGAAAAAAGGTGAAGAAGAATATTGATGCTTAATTTAATAAAGAAAAAGCCTTTCTAATTTAGAGAGGCTTTTTCTTTATATTTGTTTTATATGAATGAAAATTTAAATCCTTCTTCAGAAAATCTTTCATCAAACGATAAAGAGTTTGAAAATAACTTAAGACCGTCATCTTTTAATGATTTTCAAGGTCAAGATCATGTAATAGATAATTTAAAGATTTTTGTTCAGGCTGCTAATCAGAGGGATGAGGCATTAGATCATACATTATTTCATGGTCCCCCAGGTTTAGGTAAAACAACTTTAGCTAATATTTTAGCCAAAGAGCTAGATGTTGAAATTAAGGTGACATCTGGACCTGTTTTGGATAAGCCCGCTGATTTAGCTGGTCTTTTAACAAATTTACAAGAGAGAGACGTTTTGTTTATAGACGAAATTCACAGATTAAGTCCCATTGTTGAAGAATATCTATACTCTGCAATGGAGGATTATAAAATAGATATAATGATTGAATCTGGTCCAAATGCCAGATCAGTAGAGTTGAACTTAAACCCCTTTACATTAGTTGGGGCAACTACTAGGTCAGGGTTATTGACAGCACCAATGAGAGCTAGGTTTGGTATTACAAATAGATTAAAATATTATAATTCTAAACTATTGTCTACAATTGTAGAAAGGAGTGCAAAAATATTAAAAGTTAATATTACAATGGAAGCCGCAATTGAAATAGCCAGCCGAAGTAGGGGAACCCCAAGAATTGCAAATTCTCTTTTAAGAAGAGTTAGAGATTTTGCACAAATAAAAGGGGATGGTAATATAGATATAGTAATAACTAAGACAAGTTTGAAAGCTTTAAATGTTGATATAAGTGGATTGGATGAAATGGATAATAAAATATTGACCACAATAATTGATAAGTTTGGAGGAGGTCCTGTTGGTATAACCACACTAGCTACAGCCGTAAGTGAAAACACGGAAACAATCGAAGAGGTCTATGAGCCATTTTTGATACAGCAAGGATTTATAATGAGAACTCCAAGGGGTCGTGAAGCAACTGAGCTAGCGTATAAGCATCTTAAAAAGGAATTTAAGCCATCTCAAAAAGGCCTTTTTTAAACCTCTTAATTAATGATTCTTTACTAAAAGAAAATAAAACTTACATTTTAAGATTATTTACATTAATTTGCTCTAATAAATACTTAAATAAATAGAAATTAATGATTACTCACATAAAAGGGCGTTTATCAGAAAAAACTCCTACCAATGTCATTATCGAAACAAACGGAATTGGATATTGGATAAATATTTCTTTAACAACATTTTCTCAAATTCCTGATCAGGAAAATATTAAGCTTTATACTCATCTTCAGATTAAAGAGGATTCTCACTCTTTATATGGCTTTTATTCTTTAAAAGAGAGAGAGATATTTAGACTTTTAATTTCTGTTAGCGGAGTAGGTACAAGTACTGCTAGAACAATGCTCTCATCATTAACTCCGGAACAAGTAATTGATGCAATTTCTACAAATAATGTGACTGTTGTTCAGTCTGTCAAAGGAATTGGAAGTAAAACCGCTCAGAGACTAATAATAGAATTAAAGGATAAAATCCTAAAAATATATGATATTGATGAAGCTTTTATAGATTCAAACAATACCACGAGAGATGAAGCGTTATCTGCTTTAGAAGTTCTTGGAATTAATAAGAGATCTGCAGAAAGACTAGTTGACAAAATAATTAAAGATAATTTAGACATTACTGTAGAAGAGATAATCAAAGAGACTTTGAAAAATATTTAATTTATTCAATGCTGTTTAGGTTCAATTTTAAAAATATATTTTCTGTATGGTTTTTATTACTAGCTGTAGTTAAAATTAGTGGACAAGAAATTGAATCTGATTTAGGACAACTTGAAATACCAAATCCCAGCAGCTATATAGAAAATTACGAATATGATTCAGTCAGTGATCTGTATTATTATAAAATAAAAGTTGGTGATTATGATATAAGTTATCCTATTATTTTAACACCTGAAGAATATCAAGAATTAATTTTAAAAGAAGATTTAAAAGATTATTATAAGTCCAAGATTGATGCAGCAGAAGGAAAAAAAGACGGTTCTGAAGATGATCAAAAAAATCTTATCCCTGAGATTTACGTTAATTCACAATTATTTGAATCAATCTTTGGCGGTAATACAATACAAGTAGTTCCGCAAGGGTCAATCGAGGTTGATTTAGGGATATTATATACCAAACAAGATAACCCCTCCTTTTCCCCTAGGAACCGAAGTAACTTAACATTTGATTTTGACCAAAGAATCGGACTTAGTTTAGTTGGTAAGGTTGGTACTAGGGTACAAGTAAATGCAAATTTTGACACACAATCTTCTTTTGATTTTCAAAATTTATTAAAACTTGAGTATGAGCCAACTGAAGATGATATTATACAGAAAATCGAAGTTGGAAATGTTAGTATGCCGTTAAATAGTTCGCTAATTTCTGGAGCACAAAGTTTATTTGGTGTTAAAACAGAGCTCAAGTTCGGAAAGACAAGTATAAAAGCTATTTTTTCAGAGCAAAAATCTGAATCAAGATCGGTTGTTTCAGAGGGAGGTGGTACTGTCCAGGAATTTGAATTTAGAGCTCTAGATTATGATGAAAATAGACATTTTTTCTTAGGTCATTTTTTCAGGAATAAATACGATGAATCTCTTTTAAACTACCCATATATCAATTCAAATGTTCAGATTACAAGGGCTGAGGTATGGGTTACCAATAGAAATAACCAGCTCGAAGATGTTAGAAATATCTTAGCATTTCAAGATCTAGGGGAAACATCAAATGTTTCTTCATCGGTTAATATATTTTCAGCTCCAAACTCATATCCTGACAACTCTAATAATGCTTATGATCCAACATCGATAGGAGATGCAGGTTCTCAAATAACCAATCTTGTAAGGGATATAGCTTCCGTTCAGTCTGGTATACTCGTTCCAAATATTAACGAAGGGATAGATTATGGAAAACTTGAAAATGCTCAAAAATTAAGAGAAAATATTGATTACCAGATTCACCCTCAGCTTGGATATATTTCTTTGACACAAAAGTTAGATAATGATGAAATATTAGCTATTGCTTTTCAGTACACAGTTGGTGATCAAGTTTATCAAGTTGGTGAATTTGCTAATGATGGTATTCAAGCCACTGAAGTTTCTTTTGAAAACGAAAATCAAGTAGTAAACTCAAACAATCTTATTTTGAAATTATTAAAAAGTACTGTCACAAATGTAGATGAACCGATATGGGACCTGATGATGAAAAATATTTATAACTCAGGAGCATTTCAGCTTGAAAGAGAAGATTTTAAATTAAATATATTTTACAAAGAATCATCAGAATTAAATTATATAACACCTGTTGATGGCACCCCATTCCCTGATCCCGTAGGAGGGAACTTGCCAATTCAGGATCAACCACTATTAAGTTTCTTTAATTTTGACCGATTAAATTATAATAATGACCCTCAGATTAACGGTGATGGTTTCTTTGACTTCGTTCCAGAAATTACGGTTATTCAACAGACAGGAAAAATAATTTTTACAAAGGTTGAACCTTTCGGTGAGTTCTTATTTGAATCGTTGAGATTAAATTTAGCAGAAAATTATGATGGTGATGAGAACATCATAAATGACTATAATTTAAATCAGAAAAAATATGTTTATCACACTCTTTATAATTCTACCAAGACGGCTGCAGAGCAAGAAGCTGAGAAAAATAAGTTTCTTGTAAAAGGAAAGTATAAATCCTCTTCTGGCGGTGGAATTCCGATTGGCGCCTATAATGTTCCAAGGGGATCTGTTACTGTAACTGCAGGCGGTCGAGTTCTGGTTGAAGGTGTTGATTACACCGTAAATTATCAGCTTGGAACCGTACAAATATTAGATGCTGGATTACAAGCCTCCAATATTCCTATCAATGTAAGTGTTGAAAATAATGCGTTATTTGGACAGCAGACCAAAAGATTTTCAGGTATAAATGTTGAACATCAGTTTAGCGATGATTTTATTGTTTCAGGAACCTTATTAAATCTTCATGAAAGGCCTTTAACCCAAAAAGCAAATTTTGGTACTGAACCGATTAATAACACAATAATTGGTTTTGATGGAAATTTTTCAAAAGAAATACCCCTTCTAACCAGATTGGTTAATAAATTACCAAATATCGAGACGGATGTTCCTTCAAATTTATCTTTTAGGGGTGAAGTTGCCTATTTGATGCCTGGAGCTCCAAAGGGAAATAATTTTAACGGAGAAGCGACATCATATATTGACGATTTTGAAGGAACACAAAATGTAATTGATCTTTTAGCACCACAATCATGGATTATTTCAAGTCGTCCAAAAGACCTAGGGAATATATATTCCGAGGGTGATGAAGATGATAACGGAATACAAAATGGTTTTGATAGAGCTCTTTTAAATTGGTATACTATAGACCCTATTTTTTACAGTAGCCAAAGACCGTCCGAAATATCAAATGAAGATTTATCTAATTTATATTCTAGACGAATTTTTATAGATGAAATTTTTCCACAAGTAGACTTAGTACAAGGGCAAACGACTGTAATAAATTCACTGGACTTAAATTATTATCCAAATTTAAGAGGCCCATATAATATGGACCCATCTGTTACTGACGGATTTATTGATGATCCAAATGAAGCTTGGGCAGGAATCACCAGGTTGATAAACACTACTGATTTTGAGCAGTCTAATGTTGAATATTTAGAGTTTTGGCTCATGGACCCATTTCTAAATAGTAATGATAATAACGGTGGAAAGCTAACATTTAACCTTGGAAATATTTCTGAGGATATTATAAAAGACGGGAGAAAACAATATGAAAATGGACTGCCTGAAGATGGTGATATAAGCCTATTACCAATTACTAATTGGGGTACTGTTGTGCCTCAAAATCAGTCTCTTGTCTATGCATTTTCTTCAACTGGAGAATCAAGAGTGAACCAAGATGTTGGTCTTGACGGATACGATGATATTGAAGAGGCTTTAGTATTTAACTCATTCACGAACTTAGCAGACCCTTCGAACGATAATTATAACTATTTCCTTAATAAATCAGGAACTATTTTTGAAAGATATATGGATTACAATGGTCTGGATGGTAATTCCCCTGAAACAATTTCAGACACAAATAGAGGGTACTCAACCTACCCAGATGTTGAGGATATTAATAGAGATAACACGATGAACACAATCGATAGTTATTTTGAATATGAGTTAGACATATCTCCAAATTCATTATCAGATTTTAACAATTCTTATATAATTGATAGGAAAGAAAAAAATATAACCCTTCCCAATGGAACTTCAGAGTTGGTCAAATGGTATCAATTCAGAATACCTGTTAATGAACCAACAGCGTCAGTTGGCGGAATATCAGATTTTAGATCCATAAGATTTATGAGAATGTATTTAACTGAATTTAGTGAAAATACGATATTTAGATTTGGAACTCTTGAACTGGTTAGAAGTGATTGGAGAAAATATCAACTTAGTTTAGACGAAGAAATTGATAATAATAATGATACTACAAATTTCTCTGTTGGTATTATTGGTATTCAAGAAAATGAGGAAAGCTATGTCTCTCCTCCTGGTGTTGAAAGAGAGCAATTTAATAATAACAATACCATTGTTAGACAAAATGAGCAGTCTTTAGTTTTAAATGTATGTGAATTGGAACCAGAAGATTCTAGGGGAGTTTATAAAAACATTAGTGTTGACATGAGGCAATTTAACAGATTAAGAATGTTCTTACATGCTGAAGATGGCTCTTCCCCTGGATTTTCTGATGGTGATATAATTGGTTTTATAAGATTAGGAAATGACTTGTCAGAGAATTATTATCAAATCGAAATTCCATTACAGGAATCTCCATCTGGCTCGCTAGATCCACAATCAGTCTGGCCGCTTATTAATGAAATTAATCTTCCTATATCTTCTTTAGAGGCTATTAAATCTTTGTCAATTCTTAATGGTACTTTGGGATCTGATCAGCCTATTTTTTACGATGTTATCAACGATAATGTTGATGAAGAACCTGTAAACGAATTTTCACCCTTGGAAGTTGGAGAACAAAGAATTGCAATCAGGGGTAATCCTAACTTTGGTGATATTAGGACATTAATGATTGGGGTTAAAAATCCTAGTCAAGACAATATGGATGTTTGTGCAGAGGTTTGGTTCAATGAATTAAGGCTGTCAGATATGGATAATGAGGGAGGTTGGGCAGCGACATTAGCATTAGATACTAATATTGCAGATTTTATGAGTATATCAGCTACAGCTAGGCAAAGTACAAGCGGATTTGGAAATATTGAGCAAGGACCAAGTGAAAGAGATAAAGTTGACAAAAAGCAATACGACTTGATATCAAATATTAATGTAGGCCAATTATTTCCCGAAAAATGGGGTTTGAATATTCCGTTAAATTATGGTCAAGGCGAGGAATATATCACTCCTGAATTTGATCAGCAGTATAGAGATTTAACCCTTTCTTCAAGAATTGATCAGGCTGAGACTCAATCCGCAAAAGATGCAATTTTAAAACAATCAGAGGACTATACAAAAAGGAAAAGTATTAACTTGATTGGTGTAAGTAAGCAAATTACTAACGATGAAAAAACTCCAAGATTTTATGACATAGAAAACCTAACATTCAACTACTCCTTCAATGAGGTAAATCATAGAGACTATGAAATAGAGAATATGTTAGATCAAAATGTTAGGGCTGGAGTAAATTATAATTTCAATTTTAACGCCGTCAAGTTAGAACCCTTAAAAAATAATGATTCAATTTTTAACAGCAAATATTTAAAGATTTTAAAGGATTTTAATATCAATTTACTTCCATCCAGCATTAGCGTTAATACTGATTACATAAGACAATTTAACAAGCAAAAATTTAGAGAAGTTGATTTGACTCAAGATAATATAGGTATACAAGAACTATTTAGAAGAAACTATTCTTTTGATTTTCAACTTGCAATTAATTACCCTATTTCTGAAAACTTAACTTTGAACTATAATGCGGCGAATAATAATATTGTCAGAAATTATTTTATTGATGATGAAATTAACGGAGTTCAAGATTCTGAATTAGACGTTTGGGACGGATTTTTTGACATCGGAGATCCTAATAGGCAGGTTCAGCAAATTGCAATTAATTATGATTTGCCATTAAATAAGATTCCTACTTTAAATTTCCTCAAAACTACTTACTCATACACCGGGGATTATCAATGGCAAAAAGGTTCTGACTTATTTGGTAATTTAACACTTGACGGACAAACATATGACCTTGGTAATTCGATTTCTAATGCAAACACTCATAATGTAAATTCAGTCCTCGATATGCAAAAATTTTATAGGTACCTAGGATTAACAAAGTTCAATAAAAATTCTGATTCTAAAGCTGTTCGTGGGTTTTCGAATAATAACCAAACAAAAAAAATAAATCCAATTCTAAAGTCATTAATTGATTTGATAACAACTGTTAAAAGAATTCAAATTAATTATTCAGAAAACAATGGTTCATATCTTCCAGGGTTTATGGAAACACCAGGTTTTATTGGATCATTTACACCTTCATTTGGTTATGTATTTGGTAGTCAAAAAGACATTAGATATTTAGCAGCAAGGAACGGATGGTTGACAGTATTTCCTGAATTTAATCAGCAGTTCTCAAGTACTAACAACACAAACTTAACTTTCGCTGCAAATCTGATCCCAATAAAGGATTTAAAAATTGATTTAACTGGAGGCAGAACCTATGCTGAAAACATTACTGAATCATTCAATGCATTGGATACAGATAATGATGGATTCAGTGATGTTTACAACCCATTTATTCAAAATTCTGTAGGTAATTTTAATATATCAACTGTATTAATAAAGACTGCATTTTCAAAAAGTGATGAGTTCAACTCTGAAGTTTTTGAAACTTTTAAGACTAATAGACTAGTCATAGCAAGAAGGCTAGCAGCTGATCAGGGTATTGACTTTTCGAATCCAAATAATTTTGAAAATGGAGATTTATCTGGCTTCCCACTTGGTTTTGGCAAAACCAGTCAATCAGTTTTATTACCTTCATTTTTATCAGCATATTCTGGAACAGATCCAAATAAAGTTAGCTTAGGTGCCTTCAGAAATATACCAATACCAAACTGGACTATCAAATATGCGGGTTTTATGAAAATGAAATGGTTTAGAAAAAACTTTAAAAGATTTTCAATTTCTCATGGATATAATTCAATGTATACAATCAATCAGTTTAGATCAAATTTGGATTATGTACAGCCAGATTTTAGCCTTGATTATACATTGCAAAATTCTGACGTTTTTGATCAGTCAGAAAATTTTAAAAATAAAACTTTGTTTAGTAACATTAATTTGATGGAGCAATTTAGTCCTCTAATGAAAATTGATGTAGAAATGAAAAATTCGTTTAAATTAGTCACCGAAATTAGAAAAGACAGGCTCCTTTCTTTAAGTTTTGACAACAATCTCTTAACAGAAATTCAAGGAATGGAATATATATTTGGATTAGGTTACAGGGTTAAGGATCTCCAAATTAGATCAAGACTTGGAGGGTCAAGACAATTAATCAAAAGTGATTTAAATATGAAAGCTGACTTTTCCGTTAGGAATAATAAAACAATTGTTAGATATTTGGATCTTGAAAATAATCAAGTAACGTCAGGTCAAACTATTCTAAATTTAAAATATTCTGCAGATTACGCATTTAGCCAGAATTTAACAGGAATTTTATATTTTGACTATTCTTTTTCTGAATATGCAATATCAACTGCATTTCCTCAGACAACAATTAGAGCTGGTTTTACTATGAGATATAATTTTGGAAATTAATAATTAATTAAGATGAATATACCAGGTGAATTAAAATATACTAAAGACCATGAATGGATTTCTATTGATGGCGATATAGCTACGGTTGGAATAACGGATTTTGCCCAAAGAGAATTAGGTGACATAGTTTATGTTGAGGTTGAAACTATTGGAGAAATTTTAGAGGCTGATGATGTTTTCGGTACGGTTGAAGCTGTAAAAACTGTTTCAGATCTGTTCTTACCTGTTTCTGGAGAAATCATTGAATTTAATGACGAGTTAGAAGATACACCAGAAAATGTTAATTCCGAGCCATATGCAAACGGTTGGATGATAAAAATGAAAGTTTCAAATCCAGATGATCTAAATTCGTTACTAAGCCCAGAGCAATACGCCGAGCTAATCGGTGAATAAAAAAATTTAACCATCCCATTTAATACAACAGATAATCTGTTTATTTGTTGAAATTATTTTAAAAATAAAAAATTGTTTTTTTTATAAATTATTGGTTAATTTAGCTTTATTACTTTTATAATATAATATGCAAAATAAGAAAAGCCCAAAAGCAGATATTGGCAGAAATAGCTCTGTATACTTTGCGTTAGGTTTAGCCTTAATGATGTTTCTGTCATATGGCACTATAAATTATAAGGTATATGATAAAGACGCTTTAGGTGTAGACAGGGTAAATATGGATGCACTTGATGAGGAAGAGGTGCCTATTACCGAGCAGGTTAAGCCCCCTCCACCTCCTCCACCTCCTCCACCTGCTCCAGAGGTCATTGAAATAGTTGAAGATGAAGAAGAAGTTGAAGAAACTATTATTGAATCAACAGAATCTGATGAAGAATTAGAAATTGAAGATTTGGATATTGAAGAAGTTGAGGAAGATGTTGAAGTCCCATTTGCTGTTATCGAAAACGTTCCTGTTTTTCCTGGATGTGAGCGAGGAAATAATGAAAAGAAAAGAAAATGCATGTCAGATAAAATTGCAAAATTTGTCCAAAGAAAATTTAACACCGACCTAGCTGGAGATTTAGGTTTAACCGGCAGACAAAGAATTGCTGTTATATTCAAAATTGATAAAAATGGTAATGTGGTTGGTGTAAGAGCAAGAGCTCCACACCCAAGACTAGAAAAAGAGGCACAAAGGGTTATAAACTTATTACCTAAAATGCAGCCTGGTAAACAAAGGGGTAAAGCTGTAATTGTTCCATATTCTCTACCGATTATCTTTCAGGTTCAGGACTAATATCTTTTTATACATTTTAGATAAATTAAGATCGAATATATTTTATATTTGCAGATAATTTAAAATTAATTGTCTAAAAATTCATCAATATCAATCATTAAGGAGCTAACGAAGTTCAGACTTACTTTGAGTGTGGTTTTCTCTTCTTTTATCAGTTATTTTTTAGGAGCCAATATTGTAGATTTCACAACACTTTTCCTTTTAACATCAGGTGGTATTTTAATTGTTAGTTCTTCAAATATCTTTAATCAAATCATAGAAAAAGATTTAGATAAATTGATGAATAGGACTAAGAATCGTCCACTGCCTAAAAAAGAGATTTCAAAAAGCACAGCACTGTTTCTAGCTATATTTTCAGCGGTTTTAGGTTTAATCTTTATGTACTTAATCAACATTAAGGTTGCTATATTAGCTGCTTTTTCAATATTCCTCTATACCGCAATATATACTCCGATGAAATTAGTTAGTCCCTTAGCAGTTTTTGTTGGCGCAATCCCCGGCGCTTTTCCTTTTATGATAGGCTGGGTTGCAGCAACAAATCAAATTGGTATTGAAGCTGTTACCTTATTTTTGATGCAGTTTTTTTGGCAGTTTCCCCACTTTTGGTCAATAGGTTGGTTTGAAAATAGTGATTATGAAAAAGCGGGATTTAAAATGTTGCCAACAGGAAGTAAAGACAAATCTACCTCGGCACAAATTTTGTTTTACTCTATATGGGCTGTTATCGTATCTATAATTCCTTTCTTTGGTTTTACTGGCCTGCTAATGTTAAGCTTATGGGGTTTAATTATAGTTGTATTATTGGGATTAATGTTGATATATAAATCATATGTTTTATTTCACAACGGAAATAATGAAAATGCAAAAAAATTAATGGTTACTAGTATAATATATTTGACTCTGGTTCAACTTACTTTTCTATTCGATAAAATATTTTAATGATGAGTTCTCTAAAACAAAGAAAAAATAAGGCTTTAAAAATGATGTTATGGTTTGGCATCGGATCACTCTTTATGACTTTTGCAGGACTGACCAGTGCATTTATCGTTAGTAAAAACAGAGAAGATTGGGTTCAAAACTTTGATCTTCCAGATCCATTTTATTATAGTTTACTAATTATAATTATTAGTAGTATTGCCCTAATTATCTCAAAAAAATTTTTAATCCAAAATAATCATAAATCATCATCTATATTTTTAATAATTACAATAATCTTGGGGCTACTTTTCGTGATTCTACAATTTATTGGCTTCGCAGAAATAATGGAAAACGGCTATCATTTTACCGGCCCAACAAGTACGATTAACAGTTCTTTCATTTTTTTAATAGCATTTGTTCATATTTTACATGTAGTGGTTGCATTATTAGCTTTATCTATTGTACTAATTAACAATCTTAGAGGTACTTACGATGAACATAATTATACAGGATTTGATCTTGCTTCTATTTTCTGGCATTTCGTGGATATTTTATGGATTTACCTCTTTATATTTTTGGTTTTCTTCGGTTAAAATAATTACTTTTGTAACAGATTAAATTAAACTATGGGAACTACTGTTAGTACTACTTCAAAGGAAAAGCTTTGGGAAGGCGGAAATAAGCCTCTAAATGCATCATACGGAAAGATGATGATGTGGTTTTTCATAGTTTCTGATGCATTAACCTTCTCAGGGTTTATTGTTTCTTATGGCTTCGCAAGATTTAAGTATGCTAATTCGTGGCCAATTGCTGATGAGGTCTTTACCCATGTACCGTTTATTCACGGAAAAGAACTACCAATGATTTATGTGGCTTTTATGACTTTTGTTTTGATTATGTCCTCTGTTACAATGGTACTTGCTGTTGACGCTGGTCATAAAATGAAAAAATCAAAAGTAACTTTTTACATGTTTTTAACAATTATTGGAGGTATTATTTTTGTCGGATCCCAGGCATGGGAATGGGCAACTTTTATAAAGGGAGATTATGGAGCAGTAAAAACAAAGGGAGGAAATATATTACAATTCTTAGATTCAGAAACTTCAAAGAGAATATCTGTTGATGATTTTGCATTTTCTTTCGCCAGTACCAGGGATAAGCATGATAAGTTTAACGGAATCTGGTATAGGGACGAAGGAACACTTCCAATATACTCAGTAGAAGAAGTAATAGCAGGTATGGAATCATCTCCAAATATTGTAATTAGAACTCAGGCTTTAGATGAAAAAGGACACAAAACAATATTGTCCAGAGAAAAATCCTTAGAGGTATTAAAAACGACAGGAGTTTCAGTGGTAAATGGAGCCAATTTAATCGAAAACGAGTATGGAGCACCTTTATTTGCAAATTTCTTTTTCTTTATCACAGGATTTCATGGTTTCCATGTATTTTCTGGAATTGTACTGAACATTATCATTTTCTTTAATGTCATAATTGGTACATATGAAAAAAGAAAAAGTTATGAAATGGTTGAAAAAGTTGGGCTTTACTGGCATTTTGTAGATTTGGTTTGGGTTTTTGTATTCACATTTTTCTATTTAGTATAATATTATGGCTGAGCACGCACACAAATTAGAAATATTTAGAGGTTTAATTAAGTTTAAATCAAATACTCAAAAGATAATTGGTGTATTGTTATTATTATCTATAGTAACTTTAGTTGAGGTCGTACTAGGAATTTATAAACCAGAAGTATTTAATCAATATTTTTTAAATCTAAAATTATTAAACTGGATATTCATTATTCTTACTATTGTAAAAGCGTATTATATTACCTGGGATTTCATGCATATGAGAGATGAAACTTCTATACTTAGAAGGGTTGTGGTATGGACAGCTGTTTTTCTTATTTTATATTTAACCTTTATTCTTATTCAGGAAGGTGGCTATATTTTTGATGAGTTTTATGATGACTCAAATTTTATTAAAACTGATTTTTAATTTTTTTAAATAGTGATCAATATTTTTTACAGGAAATGGATTGTTCTGGGAATACTTTTTTTATTGCCGGTCATTTTTTTATTATTCTTATACCCCTCAACACATAACTATAACACCCTAGATATAGTAAAAGAAAATGTGATTGAGGTAGATTCGTTAAAATTTTTAGACGGAAATAAAACCAAGCTAGAAAATAATATAACTATTATTAATTTTTTAGGAGACAAACCAATTAGGAATATTACAAGTGCATTAAATTTAAAAGAATTGGTTTATGATAAGTTTAAAGGTTTTAAAAAGTTTCAAATCATTAGTATTTCAACTTTAGCTTCTAATGGGTCATTAGCCGAAGTAAAAAAAGAACTATTAAAATCTGATGAATTAAAATATTGGTTTTTTGCTACCTCAGATTATGAAAACACAAAAAAAATATATAACTCGCTGAGGGCATTCAAAGATCTAGACACTCTGAATTATACAGATCAAGTTTTTATTGTTGATAAACAAAAAAATCAAAGGGGAAGAATCGATGACAGGGATGATGATCAAATTGAAAACAATGATCAAGTATTTGGTCTGTACTCGTATAATTCTATAAAAATTTCAGAATTAAAAAGTAAAATGAATGATGATATTAGAATTTTATTTACTGAATACAGGCAAAAAAGAAAAGGGAATTTCAACTCTAACATTAGAAGAATTAGTAATTTGGAAATAAATGAAAATCAATAAAAGAAATATTTTTTTAACCACTTTAGTGATTTCAATTGGTTTAGTTTTCATATTTAGAATAATTGAACGTGTTGAAAATAATGATATTTCAAGAAGTGAAAGTAGAAGTTCCAAGCTAGATAATTTTGAAAATAATATAGAACCACTTTCATACCTATTGGTAAATAATGAAAGAAAAAAAGTACCTGATTTTAACTTTGTTAACCAAAACGGCAAGTTAATTTCAAATAATGATTACCTGGGTAAAGTTTTTATAGTTGAGTTTTTCTTCACAACATGTACAACAATATGTCCAGTCATGAATACCAACCTTGTTCATGTTCAGAATAGTTTTACCTCCTACAAGGATTTTGGAATTGCCTCATTTACAATTAATCCTGAATATGATACCCCTGATGTTTTAAAAAATTACGCTATCGAAAACGGTATCCAAAACAATAATTGGAATTTAATGACAGGAAAATCAAGTGAGATATATAAACTTGCTAATAATGGTTTTAATCTTTATACAGCTGCAAGTGACGATTTTATTGATGGTTTTGAACATTCAGGTTATTTTGCAATTATCGATAAACAAGGATATATTAGAACTAGAGTAGATAAGTTTGGAAACCCTAAAATATATTACAAAGGTTCAGTCAATTATAATGAAAAGTTAGACTCTAACGGTGAATCTGAGGAAATTTCAATTTTAAAAGAAGATCTATTAAAATTATTAAATGAATAAAGTTGTATTATATAATAGGCTCACCATATTAGTATCCGTTCTGGTTCCAGTGGTTGTTGCTTTGTTATTATTCATAAAATGGAATGCCGATACACTAGTATTTGATTTAAGATCTCCAAATTTTGAACCGATAATTCTTATTGAAAATCTTCCTTATGCAAAGCCACTTAAATTTCTACCTCCAATTTATGCAACAATTAACGGTTTAACTGCTATTTTATTGATAATAGCCGTGTATTTTATAAAACAAGGTAAAAGAAAGATTCATGAAAATTTAATCAAGATTTGCATTGGTCTCTCTTTGTGTTTTTTAGTAATGTATATAGCTTATCATATTACAACAGATCCTACAAAATTTAGAGGAACTGGAGTGATAGCTTATTTATATTATTCCATTTTAATTTCACATATTCTTTTATCAATTACGGTAATTCCTTTTGTTTTAATATCATATGTGAGAGCTATTACAAATGATTTTCAAAGACATAGGAAAATTGCCAGAATTACATATCCTATATGGCTTTACGTAGCCATCACTGGAGTAATTGTCTACATTATGATTTCACCGTATTACAACTGATCATGAAAAACCAACTATTGACAATAATATTTATTTTTATTTCATCTAATTTTAGCTACTCACAATGTGCTATGTGTCAAGCTGTTTTGGAAAGCAGTGAAAACGAAGCAATGGCTGAGGGTATAAATAACGGTATCATGTATTTGGCCTTTTTGCCATACTTGATTGTATTTTTTATGATTTTTTTTGTTTATAAAAAATTTAAAAAGTAATTTTTTCAAAAATTCCCCCCCCACTAAACCTTAACATATACTCAATTACCTTTTAACAACTAATTAACATCATTTAGCTTTCTTTTTCTTAACCTTTGTAATTACAAAATTTAGGATAAATGTTAAAGATTAAGAACCTCCATAAATCTTATAAAATGGGAGACTCAAGCCTTCATGTACTTAAGGGGATTGATCTTCTTGTTGATAAAGGAGAAATGGTAGCAATAATGGGTTCTTCTGGTTCGGGAAAGTCAACATTATTAAATATAATCGGAATACTTGACGAACTTGACTCGGGTGAATATACCCTAGACGGTATTGAAATTAAGGATCTTACTGAAAAGAAAGCAGCTCAATACAGAAATAAATTCTTAGGTTTTGTTTTTCAGTCATTTAATTTAATAAACTTTAAAAATGCACTTGAAAATGTAGCTTTACCTTTATATTATCAGGGGCTTAAAAGAAAAGAAAGGCAAGAAAAGGCTATGTTTCATTTACAAAAAGTAGGCCTTGCAGATTGGTTTAATCATCTTCCAAATGAGCTTTCTGGTGGCCAAAAACAAAGGGTGGCAATTGCCAGGGCACTAGCAGCTGAGCCCAAACTTTTATTAGCAGATGAGCCCACCGGTGCGTTGGATTCAGCTACTTCACATGAGATCATGCAATTTCTACAACAACTAAATGACGAGGGGAAAACAATCTTAATAGTGACACATGAAGAGGACATTTCATTAATGTGTAAAAGAATAGTAAGATTAAAAGATGGTGTTATAATGGAAGATAAAAAAATTAAACAGAATAGGTTATAATAATGATTGAATTAGGTTTGATTAGAGAAGTTTTCCAAAGTTTAAATAAAAATAAGCTTAGGACTCTTTTATCAGGATTTACAGTAGCCTTTGCAATAATGTTATTTACCATTTTATTTGGGATTGCTAATGGCTTTCAAAATACTTTCAATAACGAATTTGCAGGTGATGCTAATAATTCAATATTCATATATTCTGGTCGTACTTCAAAGGCTGTTGAAGGCTATCAAACTGGCAGAAAAATTCAGTTTGACAATGCTTTATACAACACACTAAAACAAGATTTTGGTAAGGAAATTGAATTTATTACAGGGAGAGTTTATAAAAATGTTACTGCAAGCTTTGGAATTGAAAAAAGCAACTATTCTGTCAGAGCCGTTAATCCAGATCATCAATTTATCGAGAAATCTGAAATGAAAAAAGGAAGATTTTTAAATCCACTTGATATTAAAAATAATACCAAAAATATTGTTATAGGAAATCTGGTTGTAGAAGACTTATTTGGTGATATAAACCCTATCGGAAAATATTTAGATTTAAATAAAATTAAATTTAAGGTTGTTGGGGTCTTTGTTGAAAGAACTGAAGGCTCAGACAGTAATGAGGCAAGGGTAATTTACATGCCAATTTCAACAGCTCAAAAAATCTATGGGAATAATGATTATATTGATCAAATTAACCTTACTTATAACCCAGTTTTTTCTGAACAGCAAGCAATCGCGTTTGGAAATAAGTTAACCGAAAAGATCAAGAATATTTTTTCTGTTGCGGAAAATGACCAATCTGCCGTTAGAGCAAGAAACAGAGCCAGAGAGAATCAAGAGATCACTCAATTTAACGGAGTATTAGCAATACTTGTTTTAATTATTGGAATGGGAACACTGGTTGCAGGAATAGTGGGAATAAGTAATATTATGATTTTCATTGTCAAAGAGAGAACCAAAGAAATCGGTATTAGAAAAGCTTTAGGCGCACCACCAAATTCGATTATTCTTATTATCATTTTAGAATCAATATTTGTTACAGCAATTGCTGGTTATATTGGCTTGTTACTTGGTGGTCTAATATTAAACGGATTTGATCTTGAGGATTATTGGATAACAGATCCCGGCGTAAGCTCAACTTTGGTAATAGCAGCTACTATCACATTGGTAATTTCTGGAACCTTAGCCGGATATATTCCTGCAAAAAGAGCTGCTAGTATTAAACCTATAGTGGCATTAAGAGACGAATAATATGTTTAAATTTTTATTTGATAAAGATACTTGGCAAGAATTAAGGGAAAGCTTAACAAAAAATAAGCTCAGAACTGTAATCACAATGATTGGAGTTTGGTGGGGCATTCTTCTGCTGATTGGTTTGTTGGGTTCTGCAAAGGGAATTGAAAATAAATTTAGTGTTCAATTCGGAGATTATGCAACTAATAGTGTCTTTATTTGGGGGCAGTCAACCAGTAAAGCTTTTAAAGGATATCAGCAAGGTAGGTTTCCTAGACTTAAGTTCTCTCACTTAGAAAAAATAAAAAATCAAGTAAGAGGTATCAAGTTTTTACTGCCGAGAAATGCTAGAGACGCACAGGTAGTGAGAGGAGTTCAATATGCCAGCTTTTCAATGACTGGTGATTTTCCTTTGTTGGATAAGATTCAAAAAAAGGATTTAATCAATGGAAGATTTATAAATCAGTTAGATATTGATGGGGATAAAAAAGTTGCAGTAATTTCAGATGATGTTTATAAACAACTATTTGACGTTGACGAGAAGGCTATCGGAGAGTTTATTAAAATTAATGATATTAACTATAAAGTTATCGGGGTTTTTAAACAAGGAGATTTTGACTTTGGAGGGCAATTGCACATTCCTTTTACTACCTTTCAAAAAGTTTATAATCAGGGGGATAATATAGGTTGGATTACTGTTACTGGAGAAGATGGTTATAATATTAGACAAATAGAAAATGATGTAAAGCTTGTTTTAAAAAATCTTAATTATGTACATCCTGATGATAATCGGGCTTTTGGGAGTTTTAATTTAGGTGAATTATTTGAAAGATTTGAAGGTTTTCTCATGGGGATGCAGTTCCTAACCTGGTTTGTAGGAATTGCTACCTTAATTGCAGGGGTATTTGCGATTGGAAATATATTGCTAATCACTGTAAAGGAGAGGACAAAAGAAATCGGAATAAGAAGAGCAATTGGAGCAACACCATTTGAGGTAAAAAGGCAAATCGTTTTAGAATCAATTTTTCTGACAATAATAGCTGGAATCTTTGGAATTATCAGTGGGGGATGGATATTGATTGCTATGGATTCTGCTTTCGGAAGTGGCCCTGATTCGGTCTTGATTAATGCTTCAGTACCAATTATTGTTGTATTAATTTCAGTAATAATATTAGTTGTTTTTGGGACGCTAATTGGGCTAATCCCTGCAAACAGAGCAACAAGTATAAAACCAATTGATGCTTTAAGAGAAGAGTAATTAAATTTAAATTTAGATAAATGAAAAAACAAATTAAGTATATAGTTTTAATCCTATTAGTTGGGTCTTTATTATTCGTGTTAAATTATTTTAAGGAAGCTAACTCAGCTTCGATAATTGATTATGACACTCAACAACCATTTTATACCTCGATAAAAAAAGAGGTTGTGGCAACAGGTAAACTTAATCCGGAAGATGAAATTCAACTGAAACCACAGGTTAGTGGTATTATTGATAAAATATTTGTTGAAGAAGGAGATATTGTAGAAAGAGGTGATCTTATTGCGAATATTAGAGTTGTACCCAACGAACAAGCTTTAATTAGTGCAAATAGTAGAATTAACTCTGCTAAATTATCTTACAATAATTCAAAGAAATTATTTGATAGAAGCGAAAAATTATTTGACAAAGGGGTTATTTCGAAACAAGATTTCGAGAACAGTCAGCTATCTATGGAACAATCAAAAGAATCTTTAAAACAAGCAGAAAATGATTTTAAGATAATTAAGCAAGGAACACTTACTGGGGGAAGTAGCGCTAATACAAACGTGTTAGCTCAAATTTCAGGTACAATTTTAGAGATTCCGATTAGAGAGGGTGATCAAGTAGTAGAAAGTAATAATTTTAATGCTGGAGTTACAATTGCAACTGTTGCTGATATGACAAAAATGATTTTTGAAGGACAAGTAGATGAAACTGAAGTTTCAAAGCTTTCTGAAGGTTCAGAAATAAAGGTTATTTTGGGAGCACTAGAAAAAGATGAATTCAACGCAAGGTTAACTTTTGTTGCTCCTAAAGGAATAGAACAGGGTGGAGCAGTTCAATTCAAAATTAAGGCTGATGTAAGCATTCCTGAAAGTGTTAATGTCAGAGCAGGGTATAGCGCAAATGCAATTATGTCCATTGGTCAAAAAGAAAATATTCTTTGTATCAATGAATCTTTACTTCAATTTAACAGAATTACCGATAAGCCTTTCGTTGAATTATTAAAAGATGATGGTAAGTTTATAAAAAAAGACATAGAGGTTGGTATTTCTGACGGAATAAATGTGGAGATATTAAAGGGATTAAAAGAGTCTGATAAAATCAAAGTTTGGAATACTGTTGAAGATGAGGATGAAGAAGAAAAAAGAAGAAGACAAGATGAAAACTCAAGAGAACTTGAGGATTAAAAAATTAAATGATTATGAAAAAAACTAAAATTTTATCAGTCTTATTGTTGTTTTCGTCTTTGTTCTATGCCCAAAATAATACTTGGACCTTAGAGCAATGTGTAAAATATGCTTTAGAAAATAATATTTCAATTCTTCAGGCAAAAAACAGTTTACTATCATCCGAACAAGATATTGTAAGTGCTAAAGGAAATTTTTTACCTGCTGTAAATTCAAATATTAGTGGCGGCGCAAGTCTAGGAAATATTGAGGTTTTCCCGGGTGAATTCAGAGATAGAGAATTTTACTCTACATCACTTGGAGTGGGTTTTTCTCAAAGTGTTTTTAACGGCTTTAGAAATATAAATATATTGAATCAATCCAAGTTGAATCTTGAAAGAAACCAATTTGAGCTGGAAAGATTAAAAGATGACATTTCGTTGAATGTTGCAAATACTTACCTTAATGTTTTATTTAATAAAGAGAATTTAGAACTAGCAAAATCTCAGATTGATTTTTCTGAGTTTCAGATTGAGCAAGTAAAGACATTAGTTGAAGCTGGATCAGAACCTATGTCAACATTAATTGAAACTCAAGCAACATACAGTAGGGACATACAAAATTTGACTATTGCTGAGAATAATCATGATTTAGCTTTATTAAGCTTATCCCAGTTACTACAATTACCTTATGAAAATTTTGATGTTGAAGTTATTCAAATTGATACTCCATCAGTAAATTTAATGTACGATGACATTGCTCCTATTTTAAATTATGCTTTGGAAAATAGAAATGAAATTAAAGTTGCCGAGAAAGATATTGAATTAGCTAAGCTAGGAACTAAAATTTCTAAAAGTGCTTATTTACCTAATATTTCTATGGGATATGGATTTAATGCATCAGCTAATTTTTCAAATTTAACTGAAGATGACAGGTTTATTGATCAGATTAATGATAATAAAGGTCACTCTGTAAATATGAATATTTCAATACCTATATTTAACAGAAATCAAACGATGGCTCAGGTAAAAAAATCGAAAATACAAGAGGAGTCAAGTAATCTAGTATTAGATCAGGTAAAAATTAACCTTGAATCTACTGTACAAAGGGCTTTTACTGATGCAAAAGCTGCATTAAAATCCTATGAAGCTGCACAGTATTCTTTAGGTTCACAGGAACTTGCATTTGAAAATTCTAAGGAAAGATTTAGTTTGGGTGCTTTGAATTCTTTTGATTTAGAGCAATCAAGAATTAGGTTATTAAACGCAAGATCTTCGTTAATAAATGCCAAATATGATTTTATATTTAAAACAAAAGTATTAGATTATTACCTTGGTAAAAGATAGTTAAGTGCCTATAATTTTAAATATTGAAACATCAAGTACAAATTGTTCGGTTTCTATTTCTGACGGAGCCAAGATAATTAGTCTTAGAGAAGAAAATTTTGAAAAATATTCTCATTCAAAGTCATTACATGTATTTATTGACGAATTATTTAAGGAAACTAAATTACCACCAAATGCATTAAGTGCAGTTTCAATTTCTGAGGGCCCTGGATCATATACAGGACTTAGAATCGGTGTTTCAGCTGCTAAAGGAATCTGTTTTGCATTAAAAATTCCATTAATAGCTATAGATACAATGTTCATTTTAGCTAGAAAAGTTGAGTGTTCAAATGGATATATAATCTCAGCAATGGATGCAAGAAGGGATGAAATTTATTATTCTGTTTTTAAAAGTGATTTTTGTAAAATTCCCAAAAGAATATCTAAAACAGATTTTTTAATATTAAACTCTAATTCCTTTTCTAAAATACTGCAATCATCTACGGTGAATTTTGTTGGTAATTGTAATGAGAAAATCAAGAAATTTATTAAACATGAAAATGCAAAATATACTAAATTTGAACTGCCATCTTCAAATGAAATGCCAATTCTTTCTTATTCAAAATTTAAAAATAAAGACTTTGAAATACTTTCTGATTTTCAACCAAAATATTTGAAAGAATTTGGTGGAAAAAATATTAAAAATTAATCATTGAAATTGATTTCTCTAAGTTTTCGGTTGGCATTTTACAAGCTTTGTTTACACAGACATATATAAGAGTTTTACCTTTTACATATCTATTTTTAAGAAGTGGTAAGTTATTCTCTGCACTGGAGCCAACAATCAGTTTATTTGGAAGATATCTTGAGTTTAGTTTTTCAATTTGACTTAAAGCGTTATCACCAACAATAGCAATTTCATAAAAATTAGACTTCATGTTATAGGTTAAGTCTAGCCAATTTGAATAACCACCAGGGTAAGCTTCAAATTCTGAGCTAACTGATAGGCACATTTTTTTGGCTTTTTCATAATAATCTGGGATATCAAAGTAATGATAAAGCCTAAAAAGGTTTTTTGCCATTATTGAATTACTTGAAGGAATAACATTATCTCTAAATTCTAAAGACCTTGAAATCAGGCTCTCATCTTTTTTTGATGTAAAGAAAAATAGTTCTGATTTATCATCAGTAAAGTTTTTAAGAACATACTCAGATAACTCCAACGATCGTTCAAGCCATAACTGATTCAGCGTAATTTCATAGAGATCTAAACTAGCCTGAATAACTGTAGCATAGTCCTCGAGATAGCCATTAATTTTACTTTTTCCTTTAATATGATTGTGAAATAGACCACCATCTTTTTTAATCAGTTTAGAGTATAAAAATTCACCAGCCTCTATGGCTTCATTTTTAAATATTTCGTCGTTAAATGCTTTAAATGCTTCAACGTATCCACTGATCATTAATCCATTCCAGGAGGTTATAATTTTGTAGTCTAAGTTTGGTTTCTTTTTATTTTTTTTTGCTTCTTTTAAAGCTACAATCCATTTGTTTTTCTTTTTATTAAAATCTGCTTTAGAAATTTTATTATTTAAAATAAAATCATCATCTGATATTTTTTTTATTAGAATATATTTATTTTCCTCTGCCCAATATCCGTATTCATTTATATTATAGTACTCAGAAAATAATTCAAAATCTTCATTAATTAAATTTCTTAGTTCGGATTCATCCCAAGTGTAATATGCACCTTCTACATAGGAGCCATTATCAGATTTACTGTCAGCATCCAATGATGAATAAAAACCACCATTAGCATCTTTCATTTCAGAATTAATAAATTCATGAATATTATAAACAACGTTCTTGTACAAACTATTTTTTGAAACTTTAAATCCATTTGAGTAGAGACTCATAAGCTGACCGTTATCGTACAGCATTTTTTCAAAATGAGGTACATGCCAATTTTCGTCAGTTGAATATCTTGAGAATCCACCTTCAACATGATCAAAAATCCCTCCGTAAGCCATCATATTCAAAGAATTTAGAATTTGATTTTTAGAAATATCATTTCCGGTCTGAACACTAAATCTTAACAAAAAGTCTAAATTATTTGGCATCATAAACTTAGGTGCACCTTTGAAACCTCCAAATTTATTATCTATATTTTCTAATAATTTTTCAGAATATTTATTTAAATCAACGGATTCAAAATTATTAGTTGTTGAGTCTATTATATTTAGTGAATTAATCCCCTCTTGAACTCTATCCGCGTATAAAAGAAATTTTTCTGGTTCTTTATCATATATTTCTGAAATTTGAGTCAGTGCTGATAACCACTGTTCTTTAGAAAAGTAAGTTCCACCCCAAATTGGTCTGCCATCAGGTAATGTAATCACATTTAAGGGCCAACCTCCGCTTCCAGTTATAAGCTGGATTGCGTTCATATATACCTGATCTATATCGGGTCTTTCTTCTCTGTCAACTTTTATGGAGATGAATTTATCATTCATTAATTGCGCAACCGTTGAATCTTGAAAACTTTCTCTTTCCATTACATGGCACCAATGACAGGAAGCATAGCCAACACTAATAATAACCAGTTTATTTTCTTTTTCCGCTTGATTTAAGTAATTTTTATCCCAAGGATTCCATTTAACGGGATTTTGCGCATGCTGAAGCAGGTAAGGACTGGTTTCGTTTTTTAAATTGTTACCCTTTTCCATAGAATCATTAAAATTACAAGAATTTAAAATTAAAAAAACAGTAAATATTTTCAGATAATTGTTTCTCATCTTTTCAAAAGTACAAAATGATTGGTTTTATCCGTTTATAGCAACTACCGAATGTACTTTGTCAGAAAGCATTTCTTTTAACATATTCTCAATACCACTTTTTAATGTTACTGTGGATGATGGACATCCGCTACAGGCACCTTGTAAAATAACCTTTACAGTTTTTGTTTTAGGATCGTAAGATTCAAACAATATATTCCCCCCGTCGGATGAAACAGCAGGTTTGATATATTCATCAAGAATTGATATAATTTCTTGTGATATATTGTCCAAGTTTTTTTCCTCTTTTTTATTCTCTTTTTCCGAAATTATTATTTCATTATTTTCTAAATAATTTTTAATGAAATACCTTAATTCGTTAGTGATTTCATCCCATTCTTTTATATCATATTTTGTAATTGAGACAAAGTTTTTTGAAACGTAAACACTTTTGACGTAAGCAAATTCAAATAGTTTTGAAGCAAACAACATTTGTTTAGCCTCGTCAATATTATTAAATTCAAAACTTTCGTTTACTATTAACTTATTTGAAACAAATTTTAAAACTGAAGGATTTGGAGTACTTTCTGAATAAATGGAAATTGGGTTATTTTTTTCTTTCTTCGTCTCGCTAATAACATCTTGTTTACTATTGAGGTAATTTTCTATCATCTTTCTCACCTCCTCTTCTACGTCCTCCCACTCAACAATATTGTATCTCTCAATCGAGATAAAAGATGGTGTTATATATACTCTTTTTACAAAAGGTAAATAAAATAATTCTTGAGCTAATTTAGAATTTTTAGCTTCATCTATATTATTATATTCATAGCTCAAATGATTTGTTATAAACTTATTAATTTCAAATTTATTAATGAATTTATTTTGTGTTCTTTCAATTTTAACTAGAAATTCCATAATTATATTTGTTATTACAAAAATAACAAATAAGTGTCTTTGCAGAAATAAATAAATAGATATGTCTATTAAAATTTATATATTTGACCGATTTACACTTTAACGGTATAGTTATTGTTATCTAAATAACAGATTAAATGAGAGTCAATAAGTTTTTTTTAGCACTGAGTTTATTATTACTATTTAATACAAACTCTTATTCACAAGAAGGCTTACCCATCTACTCAGATTATTTAACCGATAATTTTTATTTATTATTTCCTTCAATGGCTGGTGCCTCTAGTTGTACTAAGGTTAGGTTTACTGGAAGAAAACAATGGATGGACCAAAGTGAGGCTCCAAACCTTCAAACCTTAAGTGTAAATGGAAGAATTGGCGACTCAAGATCTGCTCTAGGAACTATAGCTTTTAATGATCAAAATGGTTACCACTCACAGACCGGAGCTTACCTAACTTATGCACACCATATCATGTTTTCAAGAAGTGAACTTGATTTAGATATGTTGTCTTTTGGTTTAAGTGCAGGTTTAATACAATATAAACTAGACGAGTCATCATTTTTGGCTGGTGGTTTTGACCCTCTAATTTCTGGGATTGAGCAAAGTGCTACAGATTTTAATATCGATTTCGGATTCTCCTATCAATATTTAGATTTTTATGCTCACGGGGCTATTAAAAATCTCTTAAACAATGATGGTATAAATTTCAACGAACAAGGTCTTAGCTATAATAATCTAAGAACTTATCTTTTCTCTACCGGCTATTTATTTTCTGATGCTTCAAATAATTGGAATTTTGAACCATCATTAATGTTTGCTCACAAGGACGGTACTAAAGAAACTTTTGCAGATGTTAATTTCAAAGTATATAGAGAAACAGAATTTGGAAGATTATGGGCAGGCCTTTCATACAGAAATAGTTTTGACGGAGCTGAATATCTAAATTCCGAAGACCAGATAAAAACACAAAAGCTTCAATATATTACTCCTCTTGTAGGATTAGAGTTTAATGGTTTTGTTTTTGCATACACATACTCATATCAGTCTAATTCAGTTGTTTTTGATAATGGTGGATATCATCAAATTACTTTAGGATTCAATTTTGGATGCCGTAAACAAAGGTATGACTGTGAGTGTCCTTGGATTAAATAGACTAAAATTCTAAGTATTTCATATTATAACAATTATCAATATAATTATTTGACAATTCATTTCCGTTGTAAAATATATTGATAATTCCCTTTTTTTCAGACTTGTTAAGTATATTTTCAGATCTCAGTTTGTTTGCCACGTGATTTACAACCGGAGTAATAGTATCGATCAATTTAATATTATTTGGAATAATTTTTTTGATCATACTTTTTAGAAAATTATAATGAGTACAACCTAAAACTAAACAATCAATTTTTTTATTAATCATTGGAGTCAAATAGGAAATTAGAGCTTCATTTATAGTTTTTTGCTGATCACCATTTTCAATCATATTAACAAGATCAAAGCCTACTTGTTCATGTATGTTAATATCACTTTTTAAGTTATGAGCTAGGTTTTTGAAAAAAAGGTTACTATTAAGAGTTTTTTCTGTTGCAAGTACTCCAATATTCTTTGTTTTAGTATAGTTTATAGCAGGTTTGATTCCTGGTTCAATTCCAACTATAGAAACAGATATTTTATCTCTGAGTAAATTAATTGAATTTGTTGTGGCCGTATTACACGCAACTATTAATATCTTACAATTTAACTGAATTAATTTTTTACAGTTTTTAAGGCTCAATGCAATTATTTCCTCTTTAGATTTATTTCCATAAGGACAGTTATAATTATCTGCTAGGTAGATGAAGTTTTCATTTGGTAAAACTTTTTTTAACTTTTTCAATACAGAAATTCCACCAACACCTGAATCAAAAATACCAATGGGATTATTCATATTTACGTGTATAAAAAAAGCTGTCCAAAGTGACAGCTTTTTTTTGGCTTTTACAAAAAATTAAATTAGAACCCCAGTTCTTTTTTAACCTCTTCCATTAAATCTGTTCCGTTAGAAACTATAACTCCTTGTCCTTGAGTAGAATCTAAAACATATTCAAATCCCATTGCATTAGCAACTTTATTAATGGCAGCTTGTGCTTTTTCGGTGATTGGTTTTAACAGATCAAACTCTTTTTTTTGTAACTCTTGTTGAGCTTGAGCTTGGTATTGTCTTATACTTTGTTCCATTCCTTGAACTTCCTGAAGTCTTTTTGCATTTTCTTCATCACTTTGTGCAGCAGCTTCTGTATCATATTGTTTTACTTTACTTTGAAGTTCTGCAGCCATGGTCTGAATATCAGTTTCATAGGTCTTAGCAAGTTTTTCTAATTCAGATTTTGCAGAATTCATTTCAGGCATAGATGCTACAAGTTCAGTAGTATTAATATGCGCGATTTTTGATTGAGCAAATGTTGAAAAACTAATTGCAAAACATAAAACTACTAATGCTATTTTAATCTTTTTCATATTCAATATTTTATATGTTTAATTTTTAAATGTGAGTAAAGGTACTAATCTTTTACTTTTCTTTTGTTACTATTTTTTTGTTTTCTTTGTTCAAGTAATTCTTTGACAGTCAATTTTTTCTTAGGCTCATCCCTTGGTTCCGGCTTAATCTCTTGATTAACTTCTTCTTTTTCAATATTCGCTTCAGTAATTGTATCATCAATTAAACTTTCATTTTCAATTTCTCTTCTGTCTTTTCTGGAGTCTAGTTTTCTTCTATTATTTGCTCTAGAAATAGTTCTTAGGATTTGATCACTAAGATCATATCTTTTATCTGAGTAAAGCATAACTATATCAGCTGACTTGTCAAATATAAAATCATAATTTCTTGATTTCGCAAGTTCTTTTATCGCATTGAAAATCTGATCTTGAATAGGTTGAATTAGTTGTTGCTTTTGAATAATAAGATCTCCTCTAGGACCAAATCTTTTTTGTTGGTACTCATTTAATTCTTCTTCGTCAAAGTTTATTTCAATTTCAATCTCTTCAATCATTTGATCGGTAAGTAAAATTCTTTCTGAGTTCAAAGCATCTTTTCTTAGTTGAATTTTCCTGGTTCTTTCTTCAACTTCGTTTTTCCATTCTCCAGCCTTTTCTTCAAGTCTTTCTGAAACTTGGTTGTAATCAGGAAGATTTTCAAGGATATATTCCGTATCTATATAGCCGATTTTAACACCCCTCTGGGCGCTCATAACTAATGTTGATAACAGTAGTAAAATAACGAAATATATTTTTTTCATGAGTAGTTAGAACGTAAAAAAAGTTTAAATATTTTATTAAAAGTTTTGACCAAATATAAAATGAGTTTCCCAACCGTGTTTAGTAGATTGACCAGGAACAGGATCAAATCCATGTCCAAAATCAATTCCCAACAGTCCAAATTGTGGCATGAATAACCTAACACCAATACCGGCTGATCTTTTTAGCAAGAATGGATCAAAATCTCTAAAACTGTTATAAGATGCACCACCTTCAATAAAGGTCAGTGCAAATATTTTAGCTTGTTCTCCTAAACTGATAGGATACCTTAGTTCCAGAGAATATTTATTGTAAATTGAGCCCCCGTCTTGTGCTGAAAGAGATTGGTTTGGGTATCCTCTTAAAGGAATATTCTCTCTACCATCCATATTATACATACCCATTCCATCCCCTCCTAAGAAAAATCTTTCAAAAGGAATAACACCCCTGTCGTTGTTGTACGCACCTAAAAATCCAAATTCAAAAGCAGGTCTTAATACTAACTTTTTGGTAAGTGCTGTAAACCACTCCCCTTTGAATTTAATTTTGTAAAATTCTAACCATTTATATCTTTCTTGATCAATCTCTGCTATTCTTTCTCCTGCTGAGGTATTTGAAGGGTCAACAGTGAGTTGATCAACTAAATCATTTCTCTCTTCTTTAAGGGCTTTATAATCAACATTGTTGAATGCAGAGTACGGAAATGTTAGCTTTGCAGAAAGAGTGAAGTTAGACCCACCAGTTGGATATATGGGGTCGGTGTATGTATTGTTTCTGCTTAATGCTACCGTGTATGATAGGTTACTTGAGGAACCGTTACCAAATGTAAACAGTCCTGTGTTGTAATCTTTAAGATCATAAAATTGATATCCAATAAAATTAGAAAGTGAAAAGTAATCATCAGGGACAGTAAGTCTTTTAGCTAAACCGATAGAAATCCCAGAGATATTGAAATATTTTGATTTATCTGCCGTGTAATTGTAGGGATTAAACATGAATTGCTTTGTCTGAGATAATTGTACGGAAAATTGAACAGGTCTTTTACCACCTAACCATGGCTCAGTGAAATTAAAACTGTTAACGGTGTAAAATCTACTTGCTTGTAATCTAAGAGCCAATCTTTGACCGTCACCCATTGGGATTGGAGTATAAGCCTCTTTTTTGAAGATATCCTTCACAGAGAAATTATTAAAAGATAGGCCTATGGTTCCGATAAATCCTCCTCCACCATAACCACCTTGAAGTTCAATTTGGCTTGACCCTGTTTCAACCAGTGTATATTCTAGGTCAACTGTACCGTTATTTGGATTGATGTTCTTAAAATCAGGAGAAATAAGTTGAGGATCAAAAAAGCCCAATTGCCCTAGCTCTCTGAGAGATCTAAAAACATTAGCCTTCCTGTAAAGAGCACCAGGCCTAGTTCTTATTTCTCTGTATATTACATGATCATTGGTCTTGTTGTTACCTACAACAGAAATTTTATTAAAATAAGCAGGTTTTCCTTCGTTAATTCTTATCTCTAAGTCAATAATATTTCCGTCTGCGTTTACTTCAACAGGTGTGATTGAAGAAAATAAGTATCCATTATTTTGGTAGAGATTACTTAGATCATCAGCATCAGGATCTGATCTATCAGCAATTCTTTTTTCAAGTTCAACTCCATTATAAGTATCTCCCTCTTTAATCTTTAATATTTGATTCAGCTGTTGATCAGAATAAACACTATTTCCAAGATATTCTATTTTTCCAAAGGAATATTTTGAACCTTCAATTAGGGAAATTGAAACGTCAATTTCCTGATTATTATTATTTAATATAGTATCTGAAATTACCCTGGCGTCTCTAAATCCGTTTTCTTTATACTTATCTACCAAAGTTGAAAGATCCTCTTTAAAATCTTCAGGAACGTATTTGGATCTTTTAAAAATTCTATAAAATTTCTTTCTCTTAGTATTTTTCATAGCCTTTTCAAGTGTTTTGGCTTTCAATTCACTAATACCGTTGAACTTAATTTTATTGATTTTAATTTTGTTTCCTTTTACAATATCAAGGGTCATCTTTATTTTAGATTTCCTCGTTGAATCAGAAATTTCTTCTGTTTTTATAATGACCTGGGCATTCAAAAATCCCTTTTTCTTGTATTTATTTTCAAGATAATTTTTGGTTGTTGTAATAAGATTCTCGGTTACTTTAACACCTGTTTGAAGTTTATTCTCTTTGATTATTTCTTCAATCTTCCTTTTTTTTACACCTGAAACTTTCAATTCACTGAGTTCAGGTAAATCATAAAGTTCAATTTCCAGGTTAATCACTCCATCATCAACTTTGGTTTTATATACATTTACGGAACTAAAAAGGTTTGAACCCCAAAGTTTTTTAATAGCATTACTTAATTTTTCACCTGGTATACTAATTGCGTCTCCCTCTCTGAGTCCAGAAAAAGTAACTATCGTCAAAGGGCTGAATGAGGTATTTCCTGAAACTTCAATTTCTCCAATGGTGTACCTCTCAATATTATTCTGGGAGTTTAGAGATATTACCATCAAAAAGACTAATACAAAAGTAGTCTTTATTAGATGTGGCAATCTTTTTGGTGTACTATTTAACCTGGTCACTTGTCTTTCCAAATCTTCTTTCTCTGTTTTGATAACTAATTATAGCCTTATACAAATCTTTTTTTCTAAAATCTGGCCATAATTTTGTTGTAAAATACAGCTCAGAATATGCAATTTGCCACAATAAAAAATTACTGATTCTTTTTTCACCACTAGTCCTAATCAGTAAGTCTACATCTGGTAAATTTCGTGTGTAAAGATGGTTATTTATTACGGTTTCATCAATTTTTTTTGAAGAAATTATATTATTTTTAACTTTCTCTGATATTTCTCTGACTACATTGACAATTTCATTCCTACTGCCGTAGCTTAGCGCAAGGGTTAAAGTAAGTGCAGAATTTTCTTTGGTTTCAGCTTTAACTTTTTTTAAATAAGTACTTATTTTTTTTGGGAGCCTAGAAAGGTTTCCTATTGTATCAAATTTGATATTATTCTTGTTTAAGCTTTTAAGTTCATCCTTGAGTGATAATAATAACAATTGCATCAGAAAATCTATTTCTAGCTTTGGTCTATTCCAGTTTTCAGTTGAAAAAGCGTAAAGGGTCAAATTATTTATTTTGAGCTCAACACATGCTTCAACGATTTTTTTTACCGCTTTTCTGCCAGCGCGATGTCCATATTCCCTTCTTAAACCTTTTTTTCTTGCCCACCTTCCGTTTCCATCCATTATAACTGCAATATGATCAGGAATAGTATTCTTATTTATCTTTTCTAAGCTCATTAGTCAATATTACAATAGCAAGGCTTTTTCCCAAAGGTATATGTAAGATTTATATTTGTAAACATATACCAGTCATTATTATTAATATTTCCAAAGTTATAACTTAAATTTTCGTTGTTTAAGAAATTTCCGTCAATTTTATCCGTGAATGTAAATCTGGCACCAACTTCGAATGATAATAATAAATTATCATAAAAACGATGTTTTACACCTAATATCATAGGAATACCAAATGTGGAATCTGTACTATTTTCTTTTATTAAACTTCCGTTTTGTAAAATTTGTCTCTTAAATGTACTGAACGTCATACCTGTGAAAATATAAGGCGTAAACAAAATATTATAGTCATGTAAATCATAGTCAAAAAAATTAAATTCCATACCAATACTAAATTCGTTCAGTGGAGTTTCAAAACTGTAACCTCTTTCTAATCTTCTAGGGTCATTAGATTCTAAATCAGAGGCACTAAGATTTGCTCTAAAAAATGAAAAACGATATGCATGACGAGGACTTCTGTTCCACTTTAAGATACCCCCAAAAACATTCTCATCAGGATTAACGAATTTTGTATTACCCACATCCCCTATAAAATTTGATTTACCGTAAGAAATTCCAACCTCATATATTTGTGAAAATGTGAGGTGTGTATAAAAAATCAGTATTATCGTTATTAGGAACCTATTTACAAACAAAAAGTCTCTTTTAAACATAAACTATAATTTGTGTTTATTATTGTTCGGTTCGCTTGTCTTTACCCCATAATAATTTTTCTCTCAGTGTATTGATATAGCTATCATCCTCAAACTCAACCATTTTTAAGTTATGCGGTGCTTTTGAGATAAATACGTTAGAATTTATTGGTGCAGAAAATATATTTGAGTCAGCAGAAACAAAATATTCATTTTCTCTGCTATTGATGGAAATTTCAATTTTCTTTTCATCAGAAATAACAAGGGGCCTTGCATTTAGGTTATGGGGAGCTATCGGAGTTAATACTAGATTTTTACTATCAGGCATAATTATTGGCCCTCCGCAACTAAGAGAATATCCTGTTGAGCCTGTTGGAGTTGATATTATCAATCCGTCTGCCCAATAAGTGTTCAGATACTGATCATTTAATTTTGTATCAATTGTAATCAAAGAGGTGGTGTTTTTTCTTGAAACAGAAATTTCATTTAACGCAAAGCACATCTTATTATCAAAATTTGATTGAATGATAGTTCGTTCCGAAATTTTAAAATCGTTTTTCTTTAATCTATTTAGGATGGAATTTATATTTTCTACAGCTGAATTTGCTAAGAATCCAAGCCTACCCTTGTTTAAACCTATCACCGGAATTGACAACTTACCAATTTCATTTGCAGACCTTAAAATGGTCCCATCACCTCCGATAGAGATAACAAAATCATATGAATCATTTAATTTGACAATTTTATTAAAATTTACAGTTTGAATATTATGATCACTTCTAATTAAAGTTTCATAGGATTCACTATCAATATCAAAACTTATTTTGTTGTTAATAAGACTTTTAATCACAGAAAATATGTGATCATTGTTTTCTTCTACATCAAATTTAGTAAAGAGTGCAACCTTCAAGATTTTTATAAAATTATAGTTGTATAGTGATCCAAAATTAAGTAAAAATAAATTAGTTTTGCCTAAATAATTATAGTTAAAAAGTTCTCTATGACAATGCTAAGTGTTAATATAAATAAAATCGCAACTCTTAGAAATTCAAGAGGAAGTGATTATCCAAATGTTTGTGATTTTGCCATTGATATTCAAAACTTTGGCGCCAATGGAATAACTGTTCATCCCAGGCCTGACGAAAGGCATATAAGGTACTCTGATGTATATAGCTTGAAAGATGTTGTTCATACAGAGTTTAATATTGAAGGGAATCCAATAGATAAGTTTATTAAACTAGTCGCTGATATCAAACCAACACAAGTAACATTAGTTCCTGATAAAATAGATGCTATTACCTCTAATTCGGGTTGGGATACCATCGTTAACAAGTCTATGCTTAAGGAAATCGTTGATGAATTTAGATCTCTTGGTATCAGAACATCAATTTTTTTAGATCCCGATATAAAGTACATTGATTCCGTCTGTGAAATTAACCCTGATCGGGTAGAATTATATACCGAAGAATTTGCAAAAGAGTATTCAAAAAAAAATTTTCAAGTGATAGAGAATTATAGAAAATGTGCATCAGAGATTGATTTAAACGGTGTTGCAATCAACGCAGGTCACGATCTTTCTTTGAAAAATATCAAATATTTTAAAGAAAATATTGATAACTTAAAAGAGGTTTCAATAGGTCACGCATTAATTACCGAGAGCCTTTACTTTGGATTAGAAAATACCATAAAAAAATATCTCAAAATACTTAAATAAATATGTTGCTCCATTCTAAAATACTTGGAAATTCAAGTAAGCACATATTGATACTTCACGGATTTCTTGGTTCTGGTGATAATTGGATTTCAATTGCAAAAAAGTTAAGTCTAAACGGATTTTCAGTCCATCTGATAGATCAAAGAAATCACGGCAGAAGTTTTCATTCAGAAAACTTCAATTATGAATTGATGTGCGGCGATTTATTAAATTATATAAATTATCATAGAATCACTAATCTTATTTTACTTGGTCATTCTATGGGTGGTAAGACGGTAATGAAGTTTTCACTCGATAACCCAAAATTGATCTTAAAACTAATTGTAATTGACACATCTCCAAGGTATTATCCGATTCAACATCAATATATATTAGACGCAATTAAGAAAATTGATTTTAAAGTTTTAGACAGTAGAAAAAAAATAGAGTTAGAGCTAAAAAAATCGATAAAAAAAGAGTCAATAAGAAGTTTTATATTAAAAAATATTTATTGGAGGGATGAGGGAATTCTAGATTTTAGATTTAATTTGATATCTCTTTCTGCAAATATTGATGTGATAGGAGAGGAGATAAATTCGGATAAAATTTTTTTAGGTGAAACATTTTTCTTTAAGGGTGAAAATTCTGATTACATTATTGATTCAGATAATAATTCTATACTAAGTTTATACCCAAATTCAAAGATTATTTCAATATCAAAAGCAGGTCATTGGCTTCACGCTGATAACCCAGATGAATTCTTTGAAATTTTATTAAATATTCTCTGATAAATAGCTTTTAATCACTTTGACACCAGTAAAAAAAATAGTACTTTCGCTGACCAATTTTATAATAAATGAAAATATCATTATCAAAACAAAATAAGCTTTCCGGGATTATATCAATTGTAATAGAAAAGAAAGATTATGAGGAAAAGGTCTACGATGTACTTAAAAGATATACAAAAACTGCCAAAATTCCTGGTTTTAGAAAAGGTTTTGTACCTATGGGTTTGGTTAAAAAACAATACGGAAACGCGGTTAAAATTGATGAGATTAATAAGCTTTTAGATTCAAATCTTAAATCCTATATTCAAGAAGAAAAATTGGATATTTTAGGAGGGCCAATCCCAATCAGCGATAATGAAATAAATTGGGAATCTGACTCTTTAAACTTTGAATTTGAAATAGGCTATACACCAAATTTTAAAATTAATTTAAAACCTAAAAAATCAATCACTAAATATGAGGTAAAAGCCGATAAGAAAATGATTGAGGATCAGATTAAAAACATTCAATCTCAATATGGGAAATTAATTTCAAAAAAGAAGGTTGATAAAAAATCTGAAATTACAGCCACTTTTCTTTCAGAGACAGAAAAAATTAACAATTCTAGTATGTTCAAAATTGAAGCTGTCAAGCCTTCATTTATTAAAAAATTGAGTGGACTTAAGGTGGGAGACGAATTGACCGAAAATAGCTCTAAAATTTTTAAGGAAACACATGACCTTTCTAGAAATCTAAAAATAGAAATGGATAAAGCAAAAGAATTAAAGAGTGATTTGTTAATAAAAATAGAGGAGATAAACGAAAGACAACCAGCTGATTTAGACAAGGAATTATTCGATAAAGTTTTTGGGAAAAATGTTGTTAAAAGCGTTTCTGAAATGAAAATCAAACTCGAAGATGATTTTATTAAACAAATTCAGAATCAGATTGATCAAAAATTGATGAATGATACAATTGAATATTTGATTAATTCCACTAAAATAAATTTACCTTCTGAATTTTTGGTCAAGTGGATGCAGTTGAATTCTGAAAAGAAGATTTCATTAGAAGATGCCAAAACTGAGTATACTAAATCAGAAAAAGGAATGAAGTACCAACTAATCGAAAGTAAAATAATTATTGAAAATAATCTTCAAGTAAATTTTGAAGATTTAAAAAGTTTTGCAACCGACTTAATCAAAAAACAAATGATTCAGTATGGACAAGCCATTCCTGAATCTAAAGAGCTTGATAGTATAGTTGCACGGGTAATGAGTAACAAAGACGAGATAAAAAGACTTTCGGAACAGTTAACCAGTACTAGAATATTAGATTTTTTTAAGAATAATTTCAAATATAAACTTAAAAAGGTTAGTTATGATGAGTATATAAAAGATGCATATCAGTCGTAATTCTTATATTTATAAATAATAAAATTTTAATCATGGACTTAGGAAAAGAATTTAAAAAATTTGCAATTAAAGATCAGGGAATAAGCAGCACCTACTTTAATGATATTGTTAGCAGCATGTACCCAGCGGGACTAACGCCTAATATCATTGAAGAAAGGCAAATGAATATTGCAATTTTTGATGTTTTTTCCAGACTAATGATGGATAGAATCATTTTTATGGGAACAGCGATTAATGATCAAGTAGCCAATATTATTCAGGCTCAATTATTATTTCTTGAAAGTACTGATTCCACAAAAGATATTCAGATTTACATAAATTCACCTGGTGGTAGCGTATATGCAGGCTTGGGGATTTATGACACAATGCAGCTAATTAAGCCAGACGTGGCTACAATTTGTACCGGAATGGCTGCTTCAATGGGTGCAGTTTTACTATGTGCTGGAGAAAAAGGTAAAAGGAGTGGATTAACTCATTCTAGAGTTATGATTCATCAGCCTTTGGGAGGCGCACAAGGACAAGCCAGTGACATTGAAATTACAACAAGAGAAATCCTATCATTAAAAGAAGAACTTTACAAAATAATCAGTAAACATACTGGACAGGAATACGATAAGGTTTATGCAGATAGTGACAGGGATTATTGGATGAAGGCTGAAAAAGCTTTGGAGTATGGAATGATCGATGAAATCTTAACTAAAAATTAAGCTAGATGAGTAAGTCTGATTTGCAATGCTCATTTTGTGGTAAGAAAAAAGATCAAACCAGCTTATTAATCGCAGGTATTGATGCCCATATTTGTGATCTTTGCATTGAACAGGCCAATGGAATTATTATACAAGAGAATAATTCTAATGAAAATACTCGCCAAAAATCTGAGCTCGAGTTATTAAAGCCACAACAAATAAAACTTTTCCTGGATGACTACATCATAGGACAAGATTATACAAAAAAAGTAATTTCTGTTTCCGTTTATAACCATTACAAAAGAATAAGTCAAGAGATTGAAAATGATGTTGAGATTGAAAAAAGTAATATTATTATGGTTGGCCAAACAGGAACAGGTAAAACACTAATTGCCAAAACAATTTCCAAAATGTTAGACGTACCTCTTGCAATAGTTGATGCTACTGTCTTGACAGAAGCAGGATACGTTGGGGAAGATGTAGAAGGAATACTGACTAAATTGTTACAATCTGCAAATTATGATATTGAAAAAGCTGAAAAAGGAATTGTTTTTATTGATGAAATTGATAAGATTGCCAGAAAAAGTGATAATCCTTCTATAACCCGTGATGTTTCTGGAGAAGGAGTTCAGCAGGCATTACTCAAATTACTCGAGGGCACCATTGTGAATGTTCCTCCAAAGGGTGGCAGAAAACACCCAGACCAAAAATTTATTGAAATAAATACAGAGAAGATTCTTTTTATAGCTGGAGGAGCATTTGACGGAATTGAAAGACATATTTCTAGAAGACTAAACTTAAATGTAATCGGTTATAAGAGTGTTGGCAAAGATCCTGTTTCAAAACAAAATATTCTTGAGCACATTAACCCCAAGGATCTCAAAGAGTTTGGCTTAATTCCTGAAATTATTGGCAGACTTCCTGTTGTAACTTATATGAATCCCTTGAATAAAAGCGCCCTTTTGAGTATTCTTACCGAACCTAAGAATGCCCTGATAAAACAATATATTAAATTATTTGAGATGGATGGTATTTTATTGGATATTAAAAAAGATGCCTTAAATTACATAGTTGATAAAGCTGTTGATTACAACCTAGGTGCCAGAGGATTGAGATCATTGTGTGAAGAAATATTAAATGACGCGATGTTTAATCTTCCAGGAAGTGAGGTTAAAAAATTAGTTGTTACAAAGAAATATGCTGAGCAACAGCTTTCCAGAATAAGCCTTGAAAAATTAAAAGCAGCATCTTAGTTATTTAATTTGATTAAAGTTTCAATAAATTTTCTTTCGTTAGACAGCCTCGGAATCTTATTTTGACCTCCAACTTTATTATTTAGCTCTAACCATTTTAAAAAAACTCCATTTTTTGAAATAATAATTTCAGGTTTTTTTAGAGTTAAATTGTTAAATCTTTTTGCCTCATAGTCTGAATTCTCAAATTTTAGCTCTCTATCAATTATTTCAGCAATATCTATATCTTTTGAAGGTAAGTTCTTGAATTCAATAAACCATTGATGTGCACCTTTTTTATTATCACTCATAAATATCGGAGCAACAGTGTAATCGACTATTTGTAGATTATGTTTTGAAGAAAGTTTTTTAATAACATTATCCGTATTCTCAATAATCACTTCTTCTCCAAATACATTAATGTAATGCTTGGTCCTACCAGTTATAACTAATTTATGCGGATTTAAGCTAGTAAACTTTACAGTATCACCAATTTTATACCTCCAAAGTCCTGCATTTGTACTGATAAGTATTGCATAATTAACCCCTATTATAACAGATGACAAAGGAATGATTTTTTCGTTCTTTGTTCCATATGTTTTCATCGGAATAAATTCATAGAAAATACCGTAATCAAGCATTAATAATAATTCGTTGGAGTTATTTTCATATTGAATAGCAAAAAATCCCTCAGAGGCATTATAAATCTCATAAAAATTCATCGATTTTTTATTTATAATCTTATTGTACTGATTTAAATATGGTTTAAAACTTACCCCTCCATGAAAATATACTTCTAAATTTGGCCATATTTCAGAAATAAATTGCTTGTCACTCTTTTCAATAACTTCATTTAATAAAACCAACATCCATGATGGTACTCCTGCAAGGCTAGTAACATTCTCATTTATGGTTTCTTTAACTATAGCGTCTATCTTAAAGTTCCAGTCCTCCATAAGTGATGTTCTATTGCTTGGTGTACTACTAAATTCTGCCCAGAATGGCATATTATCGATTAAAATTGCGGAGAGATCCCCATAAAATGTTCCATTTTTTTCATAAGGACTTTTACTACCTCCAAGTCTAAGACTTTTACCAGTGAAAAGCTGAGAATTAGGATTATTATTTAAATACATACATAGTAAATCTTTACCTGCAGCATAATGACAATCTTCTAAAGATTCATCACTAACTGGGATAAACTTACTTTTTGCATTAGTTGTTCCACTGGATTTTGCAAACCATTTTATTTTTGAAGACCAGAAAATATTATTTTTTCCTTTTCTGGCAAGCTCAATTGAATCTGAAAATTCTTCATAGCTAAATACAGGAACCTTAGACGAAAATTCTTCATAATTTTTAATAGAGGAAAAGTCAAACTTTTTACCAATAAAAGTATTCTTTGCTGAATCCAAAAGTTTTAAAAGAACATCTTTTTGAACTTCATTTGGATATTTAACAAATAATTCAATTTGATGCATTCTTTTTTTAAGAAACCAAGATGCTATCGAATTAATTAATGGAATTGGCATGTTTTTTTCGTAATTTACTGAATCTAAATTTATGAAATTTTATGCATTTTGAAGGAGTTGTAAAAAAAATGACAACAGAGTATTCATCTGTGATAAATTATTTTATTGAATTTGAAAACACATACATTCATTTAAATCAGTTTTTAGAAAGTCCTATTACAATTGAATGTATTGGCTATAGTTGTTTAAACTGTTCATCATCTGATGAAATATACAGACAAGGATTCTGTAAATCATGTTTTTTTGAAAGTCCACTAGCCGGAGATTGGATTATTAAACCTGAACTAAGTAAAGCCCATTTAAACATAGCAGATCGTGATTTAGAATATGAAAAGAAGATTCAACTTCAACCACATATTGTATATTTATCAAATACTGGATCGGTAAAGGTTGGTATAACAAGAAAAACACAAATACCATATCGATGGATTGATCAAGGAGCACATGAAGCAATTGAGATTGTAGAAACTCCTAATCGTTTTTTAGCGGGTACTGCTGAAGTTGCTTTGAAAAAATATGTCAGTGATAAGACCAACTGGCGAAAAATGTTAAAAAACGATAAAGACAATGTTAATTTAATGGCTTTCAAAGAACAGACCAAGACCTATTTACCAAGTAACTTATTACATTATTTTTGTGATAACAGTAAGTTACTGTCTTTAAATTTTCCGGTTAAAAAGTTTCCAGAAAAACCTCAATCTGTAAAACTTAAAAACAAATCGATCTTCTCCGGTAATTTATTAGGGATTAAAGGCCAGTATTTAATTTTTGACAATGATCAAGTTCTAAATTATAGAACTCATGAAGGCCATATTTTTAAAATCACCATTGATTAATCAATATTAATCTCTTCATTAATTTTTAAATTAAATTTCTTCCTAAAGATATATACTCCCATGTATAAAAACGGAGTATCAACAAGAGCAACAAATACTTTGAATAAAAAACCTGATATTAGCAATCCAGAAAACTGGTTCCACTCCAAAATATTTGTGACGCATAATAAAAATATTATAGTAAAAGTATCTACAAACTGAGAGAAAAAAGTTGAGAAGTTATTTCTTAGCCATAACATTTTCCCTTTTGTTAAATTTTTCCAGAAATGATATATATGAATATCAATATATTGAGCAAATAAGTAACTTAACATACTAGAAAGAACTGCAATGATAGTGCTCCCAAACACTTTTTTGAATAATAGATCGTTAACAGGCGAATTATCCATAGCTGGAACAGAATCAGCAACATATATTATTAGAGTTGAAAAAATTGCTGCAAATATTCCGACTGTAACCACTTGATTAGCCTTTTTCTTACCATATATTTCGCTTATCAAGTCTGTTATTAAAAATGTAATAGGGTAGGGAAGAATACCCACAGACAAATAAAAAAGTTTTTCTCCAAATATTTCTAAATCTATGGGATGCCAGTAAAAAAATTTCTGGAAAATCAAATTAGAAACAACTAAAGATGTTATGAAAAGAGAAGCAAGAACTAGATAAAGTTTCTGGGCAAGTAATTTTTTTTCTTTATTCACAAATTTGTCTTTGATCAAATATAGTAAATCAATTTGTTTTAATTAATTTGTTGTTTCTTATGGAACTGTATAAAAAGTATCATATTTCAATTGGATCAAATATTGGGGACAGATTTAAAAATATACAATCTTCAATTGATCTAGTACACACTAGGGTAGCTTCTTTTGATTTGATTTCATCAGTGTTTGAGTCAGATTCAATTGGCTTTCAGGGCGATGACTTCTATAATATTTGCGCGTCTTTTTTTTCAAACAAAAGCCCTCACTATGTAATGCAAGAATTATTAGAAATTGAAAAAATAATGGGTCGTGAGAGAAAAAAAGAAGGCAAGTATATTTCAAGAATAATTGATATTGATATTTTATTGGTTGAAGATCTTATTATAAGTTCTGAAGAGTTAACCGTACCTCACCCAGAAATTTGTAAAAGAAAATTTGTTTTAGATCCATTGATTGAAATTAGCCCTAATTTGATTCATCCTATTAAAAAAATTACATTCAGGGAAATATATAATTCATTTGATAAAAACCAGAAAATTAAAAAAACAGATTTAAATTTTACTAACCCATCTAGTTCCTTTTCAATCGGGAAATATAATTACATTGCTGTTGAGGGAAATATTGGTTCAGGAAAAACGAGTTTATCAAAACAAATGTCTGCAGACTTTAACGGAAAATTAATGCTTGAAAGGTTTATTGACAATCCTTTTTTAGCGAATTTTTACAGTAATCCAAACGACTTTGCATTTAAGCTGGAGATGTCATTTTTGGCAGACAGATACCAACAAACTAGTGAGGATTTATCACAGTTAAATTTTTTTAATAAAATTATAATTAGTGATTACGATATTCATAAGTCACTGATTTTCTCTAAGATAAATTTAAACTCCGATGAGTTTAATTTATACAGAAAATTATTTTATTCTTTATATAAAAGTATTGTAAAGCCTGACTTAATAATTTTCTTAAATCAAACAATTGAAAATTTAAAAATTAATATAAGAAAACGTGGTAGAGATTATGAATCATCAATTTCTGAAAAATACCTTAGCGACATCAACCAGAGTTATTCCGATTTTTTTAAATCAAGACCAGACTTAAATGTAAAATTTATTGATGTTTCCAAAATTGATTTTGTTAAAAACAGATTAGACTACTTGTCAATTATAAATCAAATCGATTGAATGAGATTTTTGTAAAAAAATCCCAAATTACAATACCAGCAGAAATAGAAACATTTAACGAGTGTTTTGTTCCAAATTGAGGAATTTCAATTACATCATCACTGTAGTCAATAACTTCTTGACTAACTCCTTTGACCTCGTTACCAAAAATTAGTGCATATTTTTTATTTTTTTTGGGCTTAAAACTTTCTAGACTTAATGAATTCTTGACTTGTTCGATTGAAATTATATGATAATATTTTTTTTTTAATTTTAGGACTGCATCTTCGATATTTTGAAAATATCTCCATTTTACAGACTCAGTGCTGCCTAGAGCAGTTTTCCTGATTTCTTTGTTTGGTGGTGTAGCAGTAATCCCACATAAAATTATCTCACTGATTAAAAAAGCATCTGATGTTCTAAAAATACTTCCAACATTATGAGCACTTCTAATATTGTCAAGAATAATAACAACAGGAATTTTAGATGAATTTTTAAAGTCGTCTACAGAAATTCTATTTAGTTCGCTATTTTTTAATTTTTTCATAAAATCAACTTAAACAATTGTTTTTTAAACAACTAAATAATAATTACATTAGTGCGGTTATAGTGGTAAAAATAGCACATAAGTTTTCGTTTTGAAAAAAGAGATAAAAAAAATTACCCCCTTAATGCAACAGTATAATGCTATAAAAGCAAAATATCCTGATGCACTGCTACTTTTCAGAGTTGGAGATTTTTATGAAACTTTTGGTTCTGACGCAATACAAGCTTCAAAAATTCTTGATATCATATTGACAAAAAGAGGAGCTGGTAGCCAAAGTGAAACTGAACTTGCGGGATTTCCTCACCATTCACTTAATTCATATCTACCAAAACTTGTTAAGGCTGGTCAAAGGGTAGCCATATGTGACCAATTAGAAGACCCCAAAAAAACAAAAAAAATTGTAAAAAGAGGAGTGACAGAGCTGATTACACCTGGACTAGCGTCAGTTGACGGAGTTTTAAATCCAAAATCCAATAATTTTCTAGCATCGATCTTTATTAATAATATTATTGGAGTTTCATTCCTTGACATTTCTACCGGTGAGTTTTTAATTTCACAGGGAGACTCAGAGTATGTAGCTAAATTATTAGCAAACTTCAGCCCAAGCGAAATTCTAATTTCGAAACAGAGCAAGAAAAAATTTTTCGAGATATTTGGAGAAACATATAACCTATTTTTTTTGGAAGAATGGGTGTATAGCTATGATTTTGCAAATGAGTTAATTCTTAATCAGTTCAAAACCAAATCTCTAAAAGGGTTTGGTATTGACAGTTTAAATGACGGTGTTATTTCTACTGCTGGTATCTTACATTATTTAAGTGAAACTCAGCACAACAAATTAAATCATATAACAGGAATTAAAAGAATTCCTAAGCAAGGTCATGTTTGGCTTGATAGATTCACCATCAGAAATTTAGAAATTTTTTACCCAAATTCGGTTGACGGCAAGTCATTAATTGATGTTATAGATAAAACAATAACTCCAATGGGTGGTAGGTTATTGAAGAGATGGATAGCATTACCCTCCACTGATAAAAATCTTATCTTTAGTAGGCACAATATTGTTGAATATTTTATTAAAAATGATAATGACAGAAATTCATTGACAGAAATACTTTCTTCAATTAGCGATATTGAAAGATTAGTCTCTAAAATTTCAACAAAAAAAATTACTCCAAGAGAATTATTTAATCTTAATGAATCTTTGAAGATTATAATCCCCTTAACAAAAAAATTAAATGAAACTAGTTGTTCTGAATTAAATGACATTATACATTCGATTGAGAATTGCGACAAACTGATAAATAAAATTTCTAAAACTCTTTCTGACTCACCTCCGGTTAGTATAAATAAAGGAAATTCTATATCCTCAGACTTCTCCTTAGAATTAAAAGAATTAAGGAGTTTATCAAAAAATAATAAAGAATTTCTTGATAAAATGCTTGAGGATCAATCTCGATTAACAAATATCCCCTCATTAAAAATTTCTTCAAATAATGTTTTTGGATATTATATTGAAGTGAGAAATACTCACAAGGAAAAAGTTCCTGAAAATTGGATTAGAAAACAAACATTAGTAAATGCCGAAAGATATATTACCGAAGAATTAAAAGAATATGAGTCAAAAATTTTTGGAGCTGAGCAAAGGATTATGGAATTAGAAACTTCTCTATATGATCAATTGCTTGACTGGTGTCAATCATTTATAAAGACAATTCAACACAACTCTATGATTATTGCACAACTGGATTGTTTAATTTCCTTTTCCACTTTAGCGCTCGAAAAAAATTATTCAAAGCCAATATTTGATGACTCTTTGGACATTGAGATTGTTAACGGAAAACACCCTGTAATAGAGCATCAGTTAGATATTGATAAACCATTTATTCCTAATAGTATTCTTTTAAATCCAAAAAACCAACAGATTATAATGATCACCGGGCCCAATATGTCAGGAAAATCAGCAATATTAAGACAAACCGCAATAATTTGCCTCCTAGCACAAATTGGTTGTTATGTGCCAGCAGAAAAATTAAGAATGGGTATTATTGATAAAATATTTACACGTGTTGGTGCATCAGATAATATAAGTGTAGGAGAATCAACTTTTATGGTAGAAATGAATGAGACAGCACTTATTCTAAATAATATTTCTGAACGTAGTTTGATTTTATTAGATGAAATCGGCAGAGGAACAAGTACATATGATGGGATTTCAATAGCATGGGCCATTTCAGAATATTTACATAATCATAAGTCAAAACCTAAGACCTTATTTGCCACTCATTATCACGAATTAAATCAAATGGAAGATTCTTTTGAAAGAATAAAAAACTTTAATGTTTCAATTAAAGAAGAAAAAAATCAGATTTTATTCCTGAGAAAATTAGTTCCAGGAAGTAGTGAACACAGCTTTGGGATACATGTAGCTAAAATGGCTGGTATTCCTAAAAATGTATTAATTAGAGCTAGTGAAATGTTAAGGCAACTAGAGTTGTCCCGAACATCCAAAGAGTTAGTGGTAAATAAAATTTCCCCACAGTTAGATTTTTTTGATATTAATGACCCTTTATTGGATGAATTAAAAAAAGATTTTGAAAACTTAAATTTGGATGAGCTAACTCCGATTGAAGCTCTTTTAAAGCTAAATGAATTAAAAAGAAAGATCAATAAATAACATTTTTTTTTATTTTTACCTACTCCTTTTAACCGACTAAAACCTTAGATTATGAATAAATTTTTAATAACGATTATAATTTGTGTTTTCACTTTAAATTTTTCTGCACAAAATTTAAAATCCCCCAGCGGAGAACTGGATTTAAATTTTATGCTTGATAAAAGCGGAAGGCCTTACTATAGTTTAGCTTTAGACGGAGAGAAAGTTATTTTACCAAGTGGATTGGGGTTTATATTGAAAGATAATGTTGAATGGATGAAAATCGACACTTTAGAAATGACAAATAACTTTAAAATTATAAATGTTTTATTTGAATCGGTTGATGAAAATTGGAATCCTGTTTGGGGTGAAGAAAGTGAAATTAGGAATAATTATAATGAAATGTTCGTTGAGCTTGAGCAAAAGGAATCCAAAAGAAAAGTAAATATTAGATTCAGGTTGTTTGACGATTCTTTGGGCTTTAGATATGAATTCCCATTACAGGAAAAACTTGGATCTTTTATAGTTATTGACGAAAAAACAGAGTTTGCAATGGCAGGTGACCATACAGCAATGTGGATTCCAGGGGACTATGACACACAAGAATATAATTATACAACTTCAAAGCTGTCTGAAATAAAACAAAAATCCATAGAGTTTATGGAGGAAAATGTTTCAATGTATAGGTTCTCTGATTGGGGAGTCCAAACTGCATTAATGATGAAGTCAGATAATGGGCTTTACATAAATATACATGAGGCTGCATTAATAGAATATTCTGCTATGCATTTAAAATTTAATCCTTCAAATATGACTTTTGAAAGTCATTTAACCCCTGATGCATTCGGAAATATGGCTTACATGAATGCTCCACATAATACTCCTTGGAGAACGGTGATAGTTAGTGATGACGCAAGAGATATTTTAGCCAGTAGAGTTACATATAATTTAAATGAGCCATCCAAAATTGAAGACACCTCATGGATAAAACCTACTAAATATATGGGTGTATGGTGGGAAATGATCACTGGGCAGAGTACATGGTGGTATACAAATGATCTTACCTCAGTAAGGATTAATGAGACAAATTATAAAGAATTAGAGCCAAATGATTCTCATGCTGCAAACAATCAAAAAGTGATGAGATATATTGACTTTGCCTCTGAGCATGGTTTTGATGCTTTACTTGTTGAAGGGTGGAATATTGGATGGGAGGATTGGTTTGATAAGAAAAAGGATTACGTATTTGATTTTTTGACGCCATACCCTGATTTTGATATTGATAAATTAAATAAATATGCAAAAGACAAAGGAATTAGTCTGATGATGCATCATGAAACTTCTGGGGCTATTAGAAATTATGAAAGGCATATGGATGAAGCATATTCTTTAATGAATAAGTACGGATATAAGTCGGTTAAAAGCGGATATGTAGGAAGAATAATACCTGCTGGAGAAAGACATTATGGTCAATATATGGTTGATCATTATTTATATGCAATCGACAAAGCTGCAGATTACAAAATAATGGTTAACGCACATGAGGCTGTTAGACCCACCGGCGTTGGAAGAACATATCCAAATCACATTGGTAATGAATCTGCTAGAGGTGCAGAGTTTCGTGGATCCAAGCTAAATCACACAACAATTTTACCATTTACTCGGTTAATTGGTGGTCCAATGGATTATACACCGGGAATTTTTGAAATGGACCCGAGAAAAAATAGACCAGATTTTACTCCAAACTTAAACGAAACACTTGCTCCAGGATCCGTTACAACAACTCTGGCCAATCAGCTAGGATTATATGTTGTAATGTACAGTCCTTTACAGATGGCAGCAGACTTACCAAAAAATTATATGCGTTTTCCTGATGCATTTGAATTCATCAAAGATGTTGCTCTAGATTGGGATAAATCTGTTTATTTAGAAGCAGAGCCTGGCCAGTATGTTACTATAGCTAGAAAAGAAAAGGGTACAGCTAATTGGTTTGTAGGAAACTCTAACGGTTATAATAACAGGGATGCTGAAGTCGATTTTAGTTTTTTAGAAAATAATAAAAAATACACTGCAATAATTTATCGTGACTCAAAAGATGCAGATTATGCTAAAAATCCACAGTCATATAAAATTGAAAATATGACAGTTACATCTAAAAGTAAAATTAAAATACAAACCGTTCCTGCCGGAGGATTTGCAATTTCAATTTTCCCAAATTAAGTTTCATATTTGAAAATTTATATTAAATTTGCATCCGCACCAAAAGGGTAAGTTCTTTAAAATAATGCGAAAGTAGCTCAGGGGTAGAGCATCACCTTGCCAAGGTGAGGGTCGCGGGTTCAAATCCCGTCTTTCGCTCATGAAAGTTTAAGCTGAAGTGGTGGAATTGGTAGACACGTTGGACTTAAAATCCAATGGATAGTAATATCCGTGCGGGTTCAAGTCCCGCCTTCAGTACAAAACCCTCATCAATATGGTGAGGGTTTTTATTTTATTTAAATCTTGATTTTTTCTTTTTTCTCTTTCTTGAACCAGATCTTTTACTTGAAGTTCTTCTTTCTTTTCTTCTTTTATTTTGCTTTGGCTCAAAATCTGAAGGCTCACCTAGAATTAAATCATTTCCTTTGAAATCAATTTTTTTAATGTTTTTTATAAATTCATCTTTATAGCTTTCATCAATTTCAAAAAAAGTTTGGTGCCTACTAAGTTCAATTTTTCCGATCTCAATATCATTAGATTTTAACGCTCTATTTACAATCGAAATAATATCTAAAGGGGTAGCTCTGTGTTTTCTACCAATATTAATTGAAAATGCGGTCAAAGACTTATTGTTTCTCATTCCTTTCCTTGTACCCTTTTTGTCTTTTGACTTTCTAGAACTTAGTTTATTGGATTCTTTGTAATATTTTAAAAACCTATTAAATTCAGCAGAAACAAATCGCTTAATTAATTCCTCCCTATTCAACCATTCAAGTTTTTTATAAATATTATCCAAGAACGGCTTAATTTGCTCTTCATCAACTTCAACATTTTCGATTTTATCAATTAGTTTATATAATTGATTTGAACAAATTTCATTTCCCGTAGGGACCTCTTTATTGATAAATTTGAGACCTCCCTTTTTTTCAATAGACTTTATTTTTCTTTTTTCACTATCATTGGAAATAGCAATTGAAATTCCGCTTTTCCCTGCACGGGCAGTACGTCCACTTCTGTGTATATAAACCTCAGGATCATCAGGGAGAGAATAATTAATAACGTGGGTAATATCATTTACATCTAAACCACGAGCTGCAACATCTGTTGCGATTAAAATTTGTAAAGATTTGTCTCTGAATCTTTGCATTACTTCATCTCTTTGATTTTGAGATAGGTCGCCATGGATTGCATCAGCATTATATCCCTCAACCATAAATTTATTAGCAATTTCTTTTGTGTGCCTTTTAGTTCTACAGAAAACTATACCATAGATATTAGGATTATAATCTGCAATTCTTTTCAAGGCCTCATATTTATTTCTTGAGCTGACATTATAAATATGATGTTCGATATTTTTTGCTCCAGAATTAATTTTTGAGACACTTATTTCCTTTGCGTTATCCATATATTTTTTTGCAATATTTTTAACGTCTTTGGAAATAGTGGCTGAAAAAAGCATTGTTTGTCTGTCAGAATCAGTTCTTTCTAAAATAAAGTCAAGATCGTCTTTAAAGCCCATACTTAACATTTCATCTGCTTCGTCAAGAACCACTTTATTTACCGTTTCTAATTTTAACACCCTTCTCTTAATTAAATCTTTTGTTCTTCCGGGTGTACCAACTACAATATGAACCCCTTTTCTTAATGATTTTATTTGATTTTCAATATTAGTGCCACCGTAAACTGACAATATTTTGATATCAGAAATATATTTTGAATAAGCTTCTAAATCTTTACTTATTTGAATACATAATTCTCTAGTTGGACACAATATTATGGTTTGTACATATTTATTGTGAATTTCTGTTTTTTGAATTACTGGCAAACCAAATGCTGCTGTTTTACCAGTACCCGTTTGAGCTAATGATATTAAGTCATCGTTTTTTGAAAGTAAAAAGGGTATAGATTCTTGCTGAACCTCCGTTGGAGATTTAAATCCCATTTCTTTGACGGATTTACATAATTCAAGATTAACTCCTATATCTTTAAATTTTGTCATATTCTTATATCTGGCTGCAAATGTCGACTATTTAATTCGGTAATCAATCAAAAAAAAAAATTTTAAATTTTATCAAATCACTTTTTAATTTAAAAAATAGATTATTATCTTTGTACTAATGAAAAAATTACAATTAAATATGTGGTGGTGGAAACATGAAATTTTCCTTTCGTGAGTTAATTGCTATTATTTAATTTTAAAAAAAGCTTATCATCACGATAAGCTTTTTTTTTACAATTTTAGTTTAGTTTGTTTATTTTGAGAAGGGGCTGTAAAAAGCCCCTTTAAAAAAAGGAATTATGAAAAGATTTATTTTAACAAATACTTCAAAATTATTTTTATAGCACCCTTATTATTAATAAAATGTTGATTATTATTTTCTGACATTTTATCTTGTATTTCTTTATTCATAATTATTCCCTCTAAAGATCTGTAAAATTCATTATAGTTACTAATACTTATCATTCCTCCATTTTTAACCATGGTATTAGCCTCATCAAATTTCTTGTAATTTTTACCTATAATTATTGGTTTAGAAAAATATGCTGGTTCTATGGTATTGTGCAGTCCACTGTTACCCATTCCACCACCAACATAAGAAACAACACTAAATTTATACAATGAAGACAACATTCCAATATTATCAATGATTAAACACTTAAAATTACTATAATCAGAAACAGAACCTATTTCTGAGTATAAAAACGCTTTTTCCCCCAACTGTTTTTTCAATCTGAAACTGTTTGCAGTTATTTCATGAGGCGCGATTATGTATTTCAAATCCTTTTCAGATTCATTTATATACCTAACAATTAACCTTTCATCTTCCTTCCATGTACTACCAAAAACAATGCATTTTTTATCGTTTATAAAATTAGAAATAATTCTATTTTCCGTATGATTTAAATCAGGAATTAAGCTATCATATCTCAGATCTCCACAAATAATTACATTTTTATTACCTATTTTTTCAATTGTTTTTTTTGAATTTTCATTCGTGACAAAAATTATATCTATTTTCTTAATTGAAGAATTTAAACCAATTAATTTTTTGAAGTAGCTATACTTAAAGTTGCCTCCCACAGAATATACCTTTGAGCCGTTTAATTTGGCATACTCGATATAGTTAGGCCATAATTCATTTTTAGTAAATAAAGTGATTTTTGGAGATATTAAGCTGTAAAACTGTTTTAGGTTTTTACTGGTCTCTAAAGGCAAATATATTACACAATCAAATAGATTATCGTTAAAATTTTCATATCCAGAGGGAGAAATAAATGAAAGTAGAAATTTATGATCAGTAAAATTCTTTTTCAATGCAATCGTTAATTCTTTTGACATTATGTACTCCCCGTGAGATGAACAATGGATATGGATTATTTTATCATTAGGTTTAAATGATTTTGATAGTTTTTTAAAACTATTTTTCCTTCCTTCAATTCCTTTACTTATTTTTTTGGAAAAAGGAGCAATGAAGTTTAGTAAAAACTCAAATAAATTGACAAGTATAGAATTAATAATATATATATTTTAAACAAAAGTAACCAAAAATAAATATTATATTAGTTAGTCCTTAATCTATAAAATTATGAAGAAATTATTGTTTTTAGGCTTGATGTTTTGCATGTCATTAAATGCCCAGGATTACTACATACATGCTGGAAAGTTATTTGATGCTGAAAATGGAAAGATGCTGAACAATATGACAATAATTGTTTCTGGTGATAAAATTAAGCAACTCAAAAAAGGATTTATCAATCCCAAAAGAAATATGGATCAAATTATCGATTTAAAAAATTCAGCTGTCATGCCAGGATTTATTGACCTGCATGTACATATTGAAAGTGAATATGATTCAAAAAAATATTTAAGTGGATTTACAGCTGAGGAATCTGAAATTGCATTTAGCTCATTAAAATTTGCAAAACGAACATTAATGGCTGGTTTTACAACCGTCAGAGATTTAGGCGGGTCAGGTGTAAATATTTCTCTCAGAAATGCCATAAATAAAGGAGAAGTTATAGGCCCAAGAATATTTACGGCTGGAAAGTCTATCGGTACAACTGGGGGGCATGCAGATCCAACAAACGGATGGAAAAAAAGTCTTGCTGGAGATCCAGGACCTCAGCAAGGAGTAATTAATGGGGTTGATGATGCTAGAAAAGCTGTTCGACAGCGATATAAGGACGGAGCAGATGTCATTAAAATCACTGCTACTGGGGGGGTGATGAGTATTGCAAAAAACGGACAAAATCCACAATTCACAGTTGATGAAATAAGAGCAATATGTGAAACAGCTAAAGATTATGACATGATTGTTGCTGCTCATGCTCATGGCGATGAAGGAATTCAAAGAGCGGTTAAAGGAGGTGTGAAAACAATTGAGCATGGAACTTTACTGAGTAAAGAATCAATGCTGCTAATGATTGAACACGGGACATATTATGTCCCAACTATTACTGCTGGAAAAGAAGTAGCTGCAAATGCAAAAATCCCAGGTTATTATGATGAATTAGTAGTGCCAAAAGCTTTGGCAATTGGTCCTAAAATTCAAAATACAACAGCTAAGGCTTACAAAGAGGGTGTTAATATAGCATTTGGATCAGATGCTGGTGTTTTCCCACACGGTAAAAATGCAAAGGAATTTATATATATGAGTGAGGCTGGAATTCCTGTTGCTGAATGTCTTCAGTCAGCTACAATTGTAAATTCAAAAATTCTTTCGTTAGAAAATAAATTAGGACAGATTAAAGAAGGCTTTTTTGCAGATATTGTAGCTACTGAATTAGATCCGATGGAGGAAGTGAAAACACTTGAAAATATAATTTTTGTTATGAAAGATGGTGTAATTTATAAAAACTAAGATCTACTTTTAAAACTCGAAATTAATATTAAAATCATTCCGGTAGTAACAGAAAGGTCGGCAATATTAAATATTCCAGTTTTAAAAATACTCCCGAAGTTTAGGTAAAGAAAATCTGTAACCGATCCGTAAACAATCCTATCAAAAATATTTGCTGTTCCACCTGCGATAATTAAAGAAAAACCAATCACTGAAAATTTATCTAATGTTTTTTCTAAAAAAGTGTATGTGGTGATCGAAATTAAAACAATGACCGGTAGTATTATTAATAAAAGAATTCTAGGGATTTCAGAAAGTTCGCTTCCCATTCCTAAGAAAGCCCCTGTATTTTCAACCTTTATTAGAGTAAATACATTTCCAATTATACTTGTTTCAATATAGTTTTCAAAATTATTTCTGACCCATATTTTTGAAAGCTGATCAAGAGCTATACTTAAAGTAACTATAGATGTAATTAAATAATATTTATTTTTATTTCTATTCATTATCTAAATTTAACGAACTACAATCAATATCTCTGTTAATTTTTCTTACCAATCCTTGTAAAACTTTTCCTGGTCCAATCTCAATAAACTCTTTGGCTCCGTCTTCAATCATCTGATTTACAGAGTGGGTCCATTTTACTGGACTTGTAAGTTGTAATATTAAATTATTCTTAATATCACTTTCTGAGGAAAAGGGTAGGCCGTTAACGTTTTGATATATCGGACATATTGGTGTTGAAAAAACAGTTTTTTTAATAGCATCTTCAAGTTCTTTCTTTGCCTGTTCCATCAGGGGTGAGTGAAATGCACCACCCACGGGTAAAACTAATGCTCTTCTTGCACCGGCTTCTTTTAAATTCTCACAGGCTGTATGAATAGCACTAATTTCACCAGAAATTACCAGTTGCCCAGGACAATTATAATTTGCAGCAACTACAATTCCGTCAATTTTTTCACATACTTTTTCCACAATTATATCGTCTAGTCCCAATACAGCAGCCATCGTTCCTGGATTATTTTCACATGCTCTCTGCATTGCATTAGCTCTCACAGAAACGAGCTTGAGTCCATCTTCAAATGAAATAGACTTATTAACCACAAGTGCTGAGAATTCTCCCAAAGAATGTCCAGCAACCATACTTGGAAAGATATTTTCTGCTTTACTAGAGGCTAATATGACCGAGTGTAAAAAGATTGCGGGTTGGGTAACTTTAGTTTGTCGAAGGTCTTCTGACGATCCTTGGAACATGATATCACTTATTTTGAATCCTAAAATTTCATTTGCATTATTGAAAAGTTCATATGCGATTTTTGAATTTTCAAATAAATCCTTACCCATTCCTGGAAATTGCGCTCCTTGACCCGGAAAAATATATGATTTCATTCTTTATTTTTTATGTAGGTATTATATGTATATGAAAACTTATGCTTTTCATCTTTTTCGTTTTTTTCAGAATCGACAAGTTTCCATTTAACTTTATCAAGTTCTGGAAAAAAAGTATCAGCTTCAAAGTTTTCATGAACCCTGGTTAATTCTATTTTATGACTGTAATTTAAAGCAAGTTTATAAATCTCTCCACCTCCAATTACAAATGGATTTTTATCATCTTCTGTTGCTTTTATTGCGTTATCTATGCTATCAACAACAATTACTTTTTCAGGAAAATATTTTTTTGATTTTTTTGAAATAACTATGTGCTTTCTATTTGGTAATAAGCCGGGAAAAGAGTCAAAGGTTTTCCTTCCCATTATTATACAATGACCAGACGTAAGTTTTTTAAATCTTTTTAGATCATTTGGCAAACTCCAAATTAGATCATTATCTTTTCCGATTGCATTGTTTTCAGCAGCGGCTACAATAATGGTTATATTTTTTTCAGACATTAATATAGATTAAACTGCAACTTTTCCTTTGATATGCGGATGAGGATCATAATTCTCAAGAGTAAAGTCTTCAAATTTGAAATTAAAGATATTTTTTACTTTTTCGTTTATTTTTATAATGGGTAGTTGTTTAGGCTTTCTTTTTAGCTGTAACTCCATCTGTTCAAAATGATTACTATAAATATGGGCATCTCCAAATGTGTGAATAAAATCACCAGGTTTAAGATTGCACACCTGAGCAATCATTAGGGTCAATAATGAGTAAGAAGCTATATTGAATGGAACGCCTAAGAATATATCTGCGCTTCGCTGATATAATTGACAAGAAAGTTTATCGTTAATCACATGAAATTGAAAAAATGCATGACAAGGAGGTAAAGCAGCTTTACCATTAGCTACATTTTTTTCAAAAGATTTTGAAGTGTCTGGAAGTACTGACGGGTTCCATGCTGAAATTAGGTGTCTTCTGCTGCTAGGATTATTTTTAATGTCATCAATTAAATTAGATATTTGATCAATTCCATCATTGTTCCAGTTTCTCCATTGAAATCCATAAACTGGACCCAAATCTCCGTTAGAATCTGCCCATGCATTCCAAATATTTACACCATTTTCTTTTAAGTACTTTATATTGGTTTCACCTTTTAAAAACCAAAGAAGCTCATAAATTATAGATTTTAAATGAAGTTTCTTAGTGGTTACCATCGGAAATCCATCGCGTAAGTCAAATCTCATTTGGTAGCCAAAAACACTCTTAGTACCCGTACCAGTCCTATCCTCTTTAAACTCACCTTTTGTAAGTACGTGATTTACTAAATCTAAATATTGTTTCATAAACAGCAAGTAAAAATAAATAATAGTCCAAATGAAAGCATTAAACTAACACAAAAGTTATTAACTTTTTAACCTATTATCATTCCTGCGATTGTTGCGGATAAAAGTGAAGCTAATGTGCCACCGATCAGTGCTTTAAATCCAAAATTGGAAAGATTTTTTCTTTGTTTTGGTTCTAATGCTCCAATCCCGCCTATTTGAATTCCGATAGAGGCAAAATTCGCAAAACCGCAAAGCATGTACGTAGCAATAATTATTGATTTTTGATAATTTAAATGAATAACATTAGAAACTTCTTTCAGTTCAGATAATTGAATATATCCTATGAATTCACTGGCAGCAAGTTTTATTCCTAGTAGTTGTCCCATTAGGGTTATATCATCCTTTGCTACTCCAATTAGCCACATAACAGGGGCAAATATGTAACCTAAAATTAGCTCTAATGATAATTCAGAGTAAACAGTTTTATCTTTAATCCAGTCATTGAGGTTTAATAAATCTCCAACACCACCCAAAATAAAATTAACCAGTGCTATAAAGGCAATGAAAACCAGCAGCATTGCTGCTATATTAGCAGCTAATTTTAAACCTTCTGAAGTCCCTATGGAAATTGCGTCTAAAAAATTTGAACCTATTTTATCTTTAGATATTTCCACATTAGAATTAATTTTTTTTGTTTCAGGATAAAGAATTTTAGAAATCACAATTGCACCTGGAGCTGCCATTACAGAGGCTGTTAACAAATGTTTCGCGTAATAGACTTTAAGTTGAGGATCATCTCCCCCTAAAAATCCAATATAAGCTGCTAAAACACCACCCGCTACTGTAGCCATTCCTCCGATCATCACCAGTAAAATTTCCGATTTTGACATTTTCTCTAGATAAGCTTTTATCATTAATGGAGACTCTGTTTGACCAAGGAATATATTCCCAGCAACACTTAAACTTTCAGGACCTGAAACACCTAGCAGTTTTGACAATAAAAGAGCCATAACTTTCACTATTTTTTGAATGATTCCTAAATAAAATAAAATTGATGTTAGGGCGGCAAAGAAAATTACCGTTGGTAAAATTGAAAAAATAAAAACATTGCCAAAGTTTTCAGGACTCACCAAGTCACCAAATAAAAATTTAGTTCCTTCCATAGTAAAATCAAGTATTTTTACAAAAACTTTCCCGGCACCCTCAAATACCATTTTTACCCAGGAAACTTTTAAAACTCCAACAGCTAAAATAAGCTGGAGTATTAGACCTGTAACAGCTGTTTTCCAGTTAATAGCCTTTTTATTACTAGAAAGAAAGTATGTGGTAAGAATCAAAAAGAATATACCTAATATCCCTCTGAAAAAACCTTCTAAGGTAAAACCCTGGCTGGGAAATATCTCTTGTGGATGAGCATTTATAACCAGGTTTCCAAGTGTAAATAGGATAGTAAATAATATTTTTTTTTTGTTATCTGTTAGAAATTTCATCTCTTATTTTTGCGGCTGATTCGTAATTTTCATTTTGGACAGCAATTTTTAATAATTCTTCTAGTTCCTTTTCAGACTTACCTTTTAAATCAGAAATTAAATCTTCGGGACTATCATCTGTAAATAATTCTTTTAATAAAGATTTTTCATCTATTTGCTGTTCAACTTTAATCACAACTCCTGCTTTTTCAAGAATATTTTCATACGTATAAATAGGTGCCTCAAATCTGATTGCCAGAGCAATTGCATCACTTGACCTAGAGTCAATTATCTCTTCGATACCGTCTCTCTCGCATATAACACTTGAATAAAATACACCGTCCACTAGTTTATGTATTATGACCTGCTTTATTTTGATATCAAATCTCACACAGAAATTCTTAAACAAGTCATGAGTTAACGGTCTAGGTGGTTTGATTTCTTTCTCAATGGCTATTGCAATCGATTGAGCCTCGTTAGTACCAATGACAATAGGAAGTTTTCTCTCACCCTCAATTTCACTTAAAATCAACGCATATGCACCATTTTGTGTTTGGCTGTAAGAAATTCCATTAATCAATAATTGAATTAAATTCATAAGTTAAATCTAGTGTTATGTTTTTATAAAAAAAAATTAACTTTAATCATTCGCAGATTTAAAATTTTTTAATTTATTGATTAACTCGGGAACAATCTCAAAAGCATCTCCTACAATACCGTAGTCAGCAGCTTTGAAAAAAGGCGCTTCAGGATCTGTATTTATCACAACTTTTGTTTTTGAAGAATTAACCCCTGCTAGGTGCTGGATGGCTCCAGAAATCCCGATAGCTATATATAAATTTGAAGAAACTGGTTTCCCTGTTTGACCAACGTGCTCACTATGAGGTCTCCATCCAAGATCAGAAACGGGCTTGGAGCATGCTGTGGCTCCTCCTAAAACCTCCGCAAGATTTTCAATAAGATGCCAATTTTCAGGACCTTTTAATCCTCTACCTCCTGAAACCACGATATCAGCATCTGCAATTGTAACTTTGTTGGAAACTTTTTCTACAGAGTTAATTTTATTTTTGGCATCAGCAGTTTCAAAATTATAATCTATATATTCTGAATTGAAGTTATTTTCTTTTAGTCCAAAGGAATTTTTAGAAAGCCCCAAAATACTCTTGCTTTTTAAGCACTCGACTTCTTCAAATGCTTTATTGGTAAATGTATTTCTTTTAACCGACAAATTTTCTTCAAAAGTAGGTTTGGAAAATACATTTGTAATATACCCAGCTTCTAATTTTACTGAAAGAATTCCACCAATATATTTTGAATTTGAACTTGAGCTTAAAACAAGAATATTACAATTTTCATTTTTGAAAATTTCAGCGATACACTCAGAATAAATCTCAGGATCGAAATTTCTTAACTTTTCGTCTTTTGAATTAATTATCTTTTTTACTCCATAATTTGATAATTTTTCAGGACTCAAAGCATTAAAGCACAATGCCATAACATTTTGATTAGTTTCTGACGCAATTTCAAATGCATACGATGCAATTTCAAGTGCATCTTTTTTAAAATTTCCTTTATCGTCGGTTTCTGCAAAAATTAGTATTCCCATATTATATTGCTTTTGCTTCGTTATGTAATAAATCAATCAGTTTTTCAATTTCATTTGATGAAACTAGTGTCACCTCGTTTTTAGGCTGTGGTTTTTCAAATTTTTTCGATTTTGTCATGCAATAATTTTCATTGGTTTCAATTACCAAAAGTTCTTTTTTTCTTGCCATCATTATTCCACGCATGTTTGGGATCCTAAGATCTTTTTCCTCAACTAGACCTTTTTGCCCCCCAATAATTAATGGTAAACTAGTTGAAATATTTTCTTTCCCTCCCTCAATTTCACGTGAAGCTTCTACGGAATTTCCTGAAATGTTCAGCTCGATACACTTATCAATAAAATTAATCTTGGTTAATGCCGAAATCATTCCAGGCACCATTCCTCCGTTATAATCTATAGATTCCCTGCCAGCAATGATAAGGTCATAAGAATTCTCACTAATGTAGTTTGAGATATATTTTGAAACAGAGTAAGCATCTTTGGGATCATGATCAATTCTTATTGCTTTATCAGCTCCAATTGCCAACGCTTTTCTGAGTGTAGATTCGGTGTCTTGTAATCCAACATTAATGACGTCTACGGTTGCGTTATTTTTTTCTTTGAACCATATAGCCCTGGTTAAACCAAATTCATCATTCGGATTAATTACAAACTGCACTCCTGTTTTATCAAACTTACTGTTATTTTCGGTGAAATTAATTTTTGAAGTCGTGTCAGGAACATGACTTATACATACAAGAATTTTCATAAAAAATCATTAAAAATATATTATTCAAAGTTACTAATTTGGGTGACAAAAAACTTTAAATTATAAATATTTTTAACTTATTAATTACTAATTTTACACCCATTATTATTTTATAAAAATAAATTTATGAGGACTATCCAATTTAGAGAAGCTGTTTGTGAGGCTATGAGTGAGGAAATGAGAAATGATGAGAGTATTTTTCTAATGGGTGAGGAGGTGGCCGAATATAATGGAGCTTATAAAGCCTCCAAAGGAATGCTTGATGAATTTGGACCTAAAAGAGTAATTGACACCCCTATTTCTGAATTAGGTTTTGCTGGCGTTGCAATCGGATCAACCATGACAGGTAACAGGCCAATTGTAGAATACATGACATTTAATTTTTCATTGGTTGGAATTGATCAAATCATAAATAATGCTGCCAAAATAAGACAAATGTCAGGTGGTCAATTTAATTGTCCTATAGTATTTAGAGGTCCCACTGCTTCTGCTGGGCAACTAGCTGCTACACATTCCCAGGCCTTTGAAAATTGGTTTGCTAATACACCAGGCCTTAAAGTCATAGTCCCGTCCAACCCTTATGATGCTAAGGGGCTACTGAAGTCTGCAATTCGCGACGACGATCCCGTTATTTTCATGGAAAGTGAACAAATGTACGGAGACAAAGGTGAAGTACCTGAAAGTGAATATACAATCCCCATAGGAGTTGCGGAAATTAAGAGAGATGGTTCAGATGTCACAATTGTTTCTTTTGGAAAAATAATTAAAGAAGCATACAAGGCAGCTGATCAGCTTGAAAAAGAAAATATTTCTTGTGAAATTATAGATTTAAGAACGGTAAGACCAATGGATCATAATGCAATCCTAAAATCTGTAAAAAAAACAAATAGGCTTGTTATTCTGGAGGAGGCCTGGCCATTTGGTAATGTTGCAACTGAAATCACTTTTCAAGTACAGTCAAAAGCATTTGACTATTTAGACGCACCTATTGAAAAAATTAACACAGCAGATACTCCAGCCCCATATTCGCCTGTTCTTCTCAAGGAATGGCTACCCAACAGTGAAGATGTGATAAAAGCCGTGAAAAAGGTACTCTACAAATAAGCTAAGAGTTTTTCTTAATTAACTCTATTTCACTATTTTTGCCAACTAATAAAAAAAATTAACTATGAATTCAATGATGTTATACATGCCAATAGTCATGTCAATTTTAGGTCTTGCATATGTGTTTGTGAGAAGATCTTGGGTTATGAAACAAGATGCGGGCGATGGAAAAATGAAAGAAATTTCTGATCACATATACGAAGGTGCCTTAGCCTTTTTAAACGCTGAATATCGTTTATTGTCGGTATTTGTTCTTGTAGTAAGTTTTGTATTAGCAGGTATTTCATTTATAGTTCCAACAACCCACATATTAATTGTAGTTTCATTTATTTTTGGAGCTTTCTTCTCCGCTTACGCAGGGAATATTGGGATGAAAATTGCCACTAAAACAAATGTAAGGACTACGCAGGCTGCTAAAACTTCTCTTCCTGATGCACTCAAAATTTCTTTTGCTGGAGGAACTGTGATGGGGCTAGGAGTTGCTGGACTTGCAGTATTGGGATTAACTGCTTTCTTCATAATATTTTTTAACCACTTCATGGGTGGAGTTTGGGAGGCCACAGATTACGGATCTGCAAGTGATACTATGACTATTGTTTTAGAAACCCTTGCAGGATTTTCACTTGGAGCAGAATCTATAGCTCTCTTTGCTCGTGTTGGCGGAGGAATTTATACAAAAGCTGCAGATGTAGGTGCTGATTTAGTTGGAAAAGTTGAAGCTGGTATTCCAGAAGATGATCCAAGAAATCCCGCTACAATCGCTGATAATGTTGGGGATAATGTTGGTGATGTTGCAGGTATGGGAGCTGACTTATTTGGTTCATATGTAGCAACTGTATTAGCCGCTATGGTACTTGGAAACTATGTTATAATTGATATGGGAGGTGTGATTAATGATGATTTTGGTGGAATAGGACCAATTTTATTACCTATGGCGATCGCTGGTTTGGGAATTATAATTTCCCTGATAGGTACATTATTTGTAAAAATTAACTCTAATGAGGCTAAAGAAGCTGAAGTTATGGGGGCATTAAACAAAGGAAACGGTATTTCAATTTTATTAGTTGCATTATCATGTTATTTTCTTGTTGATTACATGCTTCCTGAGACTTTAAATATGGAATTTTTTGGTGAGGGATTGAAGGAAATTTCTTCAATTAATGTATTTTTTGCAACCTTGACAGGTTTAATCGTTGGATGGTTCATTTCTGTTATTACTGAGTATTACACTGGATTAGGTAAAAAACCTGTTTTGGAAATAGTTCAAAAATCCAGTACAGGTGCAGCTACAAATATTATCGCTGGATTAGCTACTGGTATGATTTCTACTTTTGGCTCTGTTATTTTATTTGCTGCTGCTATATGGGCTTCTTATGCCTTTGCTGGATTCTATGGAGTAGCTTTATCTGCTTCAGCCATGATGGCAACAACAGGTATGCAGTTAGCAATTGATGCTTTTGGTCCAATTTCAGATAATGCTGGAGGTGTTGCTGAAATGAGTGGTCAAGATCCAATCGTAAGAGAAAGAACAGATATTTTAGACTCAGTTGGTAACACAACTGCTGCAACTGGGAAAGGTTTTGCTATCGCATCAGCAGCTCTTACCTCATTAGCTTTATTTGCTGCATACGTAACATTTACCGGTATTGAAGGTATTAATATTTTCAAAGCTCCTGTTCTTGCAATGTTATTTATAGGTGGAATGGTTCCAGTAGTATTTTCAGCTCTTGCTATGAATGCTGTTGGAAAGGCTGCAATGGAAATGGTTTATGAAGTAAGAAGACAATTCAAAGAAATTCCTGGAATAATGAAAGGAAAGGCAAAACCAGAGTATGATAAATGTGTTGATATTTCTACAAAGGCTTCACTAAAAGAAATGATGCTTCCGGGGATTTTAACTATTGGAACACCTATTGTTATCACAGTACTGCCGATGCTATTTGGATTAGAAAACCAGTTAATTGCTGAAATGCTTGGAGGATATATGGCTGGTGTTACAGTTAGTGGTGTCCTTTGGGCAATTTTCCAAAATAATGCTGGTGGAGCGTGGGATAATGCAAAAAAATCTTTTGAGGCTGGTGTCGAAATTAACGGTGAAATGACATTTAAAGGATCTGATGCGCACAAAGCGTCCGTAACAGGTGACACTGTTGGCGACCCTTTTAAAGATACCTCAGGTCCCTCGATGAATATTCTTATCAAACTAACCTGTCTTATCGGATTGGTAATTGCTCCAATTTTGGGTGGACATGGATCCCACGAAGCTGAGGAGAGTTCATCTAATTTTATTTATAATGCAACTTATTTAGATAACTTTGAAATAGGTAGTGATGAAAAAGTACTTATTGTTCAGGAAATGCATAAATATATAATAGCTAAGGATTATGAAAGAGTAGCTTCGTATTTTACTGATGATGTTATTTTTAGCCTTGAAGATGGTTCGTCTATCAGCGGTAAAGAATCTGCCGTAAAATTTATTTCTGACAACTATTCATCGGTTGAAATACAGGACTATCAAATAGCTGTAAATCTTTCAGTTATAGGAGATAACGGAGATGAGTGGGTTCTTCTATGGGATAATGGCAAGGTCGTTAGTGACAGCGGAGAATCTTCAAGTTATAACTGGATGGAATCATTCAGATTTGAAGGAGACAAGATTGCAAGGATGAATCAATTTTCAAAACCTAGAAATTAGAATAAAAAAAGCCTCGTTAGGAGGCTTTTTTTATTTATTTTATTTTTTTATCGATTAGCGATATTATTTTTTTTAGGTCTTCTTGATTTTCAACAAAGTCTAGATCGTCAATATCCACAATCAATAGCTCTCCTTTATTGTAGTTATGAATCCAAGCCTCATATCTTTCATTGAGTCTACTTAGATATTCTATACTTATTGAGTTTTCATATTCTCTGCCTCTTTTATGAATTTGTGAAACAAGATTTGGTATGGAGCTTCTAAGGTAAATAAGAAGATCAGGAGCTGCTACATTTTCCTCCATCAAATCAAACAGAGATTTATAGTTTTCGAAATCACGATTAGTCATCAAACCCATTGCATGTAAATTTGGAGCAAATATATTTGCATCCTCATAAATTGTTCTGTCTTGAATCACATTTTTCCCTTTCTCATGAATCTCTTTGACTTGTCTGAATCTGCTATTTAAAAAATAAATTTGCAAATTAAAACTCCATCTTTCCATCTGATTATAAAAGTCATCCAGGTATGGATTTTTAACTACGTCCTCGAGTTCTTTACTGAATTTATAGTGTTTGGCTAAGAGTTTAGTTAGTGTGGTTTTTCCTGCTCCTATATTTCCTGCTATAGCTATATGCATTTTAATAAGTTAAAGTTATGTATTTATATAATAGATCCTCATCATAAATATACAAGGTTTCATTGACTACAAAAAAATCTTTGATAAATAATTTGTCTAACAAAATATCTGAAAACAAATTTTGATTAGTATTAAAATATGTCAGTATATTTTCTCCACTGAGAATAATATCATTTTTAAAGAAATTTATTTTTTTATGTCCCCTATTTTTAAATTTATACATTAATGCTCCATTATAATTGTACTTCATAAAGAAGCTTTCTGTTAATACCCACAAAAATTTTTTATCGCTTTTTAAATCAATCAATGGATTTTTTAATCTTATCTCAATCCCATCTAAAAAGGATTTTTTAATGAAATCAAATTTTTTGATTTTTAAACTTAATTCATCGAACAACCACACAAAATTATCATTGGCAGAAGACATGTTTGATATTTCATAGTTATGATTAATATCACTAAAATTAATGCGTGTTATTTCGTTTAGGTAGTTGTCTAAAATAATAAGTGTATTGTATTTACCATACCACACCTTGATTTTCATGGGATTAAAAACATCAACTTTTGAAATAATGCCCAGGGACAAATCAGAGAACAACAATTCATTTCCTTTGTAAAGCTCATTTTCATTAAGGAAATAATTATTTCCTAAATTGTCTATCTCGATGAGTTTATTTTTGTTATCAGCTCTAACCGTTTCGATCTTTTTAATCAAAATTTCATTTTGAGAGTGGGAATTATAAAAAAAAACAAAAAGGAAAAATAGTAGTATTCTCATGTAATTAATTTACAAAAATATTATTATTAATTTAATTGTACATTAACAGTACTTTAACTTGAGATTAACAAAAATGAAGCATTCAATATTTATATTTGAAAAAAATTATATGAGGAAAATTCTATTAGTTGTATTTGCATTTATTAGCTTTAGTTTTTCTGCCCAAGAATTTCAAGGTCAGGCATTCTATAAAACACAAACCGCAATGGATTTTGGTTCTTGGGGCAATCAGATGACCGCAGAACAAAAAAAATCAATGAAAGAAAGGATGAAGCCGTTTCTAGAACCTGTGTACATATTAACTTTTGACAAGACTAAGTCTATTTATAAGCAAGAGGAAAGACTGGATGCCCCTGGTAGTGGTGGCGGAAGAGGTTGGGGTAGAATGATGGCTTCTAGTGGAGGCCCTATTTTTAAGGATGTAATTTCAAAAAAATCTCTTGAAAGTACTGAATTTATGGGTAAAAAGTTCTTAATTTCTAACGATCAAAATAATATTGAGTGGGTATTGCAAAAAGAACAGAAAATGATTGGAAACTACATGTGCTTTAAAGCTACTGCTCAGGTGCAAAAACCAAAGACAATGACCAGTGTTTGGAGAAATTCTGAAAAAAAACAAGATTCTGTTAAAAAATCATCTGAAGAGAGCAATGAATACTCCACCATAACAGCATGGTATTCACCTCAAATTCCGGTTACTCATGGCCCTGCACAATACGGCGGTCTTCCTGGATTAATTTTAGAGCTTACAACTGATACTACTGTAATGCTATGTACAAAAGTTGTTATGAATCCTGAAAAAAGAATGGAGATTTCAGAGCCAACAAAAGGAGAATTTGTTTCAAGAAATGAATTTGAAAATATTGTTGAAGTGAAGGTCAAGGAAATGAGAGATATGTGGAGAGGTGGAAGATCTAAATCTATAAGAAAAAACTAAAAATCTTATGTATAATAGCGATTTAAAATGGTTTAACGGTCTTCTGTTTTCCGACTTTAAGTATTTAATGGCGTATTCGATTCCGTTTTCTGCTTTAGTTGGTTTTTACTTAGGCGGTTATTATTTGTTTATAACCCCAATATACACATTCGTCATAATTCCTGTTGTTGAATCAATACTCACATTTTTTAAAGTTGACAATATTGATACCGAAAGAACTAATAATTCTGTTCATTGGATTTTTGATTTACTACTTTACATGAATATTCCGATCGTTTTTACACTATTGATTTATTCATTGACTCAAATAATTAATCATCAATTTTTATCTCTAGAGTTTTTAGGAACTATTATTTCTATGGGTTTAGTAGTTGTTTCCAATGGAATTAACGTTGCCCACGAATTGTGTCATAGACATAAGACAATAGAGAGATTTCTAGGAAAAATTCTTTTGATTCCGTCTTTGTATATGCATTTTTATCTTGAACATAATTTTGGACATCATTTAAATGTTGCAACGAATGAAGATGCTGTTACTGCAAAATACAACGAGCCATTATATTCCTTTTGGATCAGCGCAATAAAAGGCGAGCTTTTAGGCGCTATTAAGATTCAAAAAACAAGATTAAGTAGGCAAAATATTTCTTTTTTTTCAATTTATAATGATATGTTTTGGTATTCAATTATTCAATTAGTGTATCTGTCTTTGGTTTTTTTATTTTTTTCTTTTAAAGGACTAATTTTTTCTCTTCTTGTTGCTCTTTTTTCTATTTTGATGTTTGAATGTGTAAACTATATTGAACACTATGGTTTGTTGAGAAAAAAATTAGAGTCTGGAAGATATGAGAGGGTTCAAGCAAAACATTCATGGAATTCAAATCATATTTTAGGAAGAATAGTATTGTATGAATTAACCAGACATAGTGATCATCACAGAATTGCTGAGACTAAGTTTCAAAATTTGAAATCAATTGAGGAGTCACCCCAATTACCCTTTGGATATCCTACATGTATTTTACTATCATTTATTCCTGTTTTATGGTTCAAGCTAATGAATCGAAGAGTACCAAAAGAAATGTATGAACTATCTCTAAAAAATTAAAAATATGAAAAAATTGATCATAGTGTCGTTGCTATTATCAACTTCGATAATTCACTCCCAAATAAAGATGAGTGGTAAAGTAACGGATAGTATTGGAATTCCTTTAGAATTAGCAAATATAATTTTGATAGATACGGAATCCAATACACTCGAAACTTTTGCAATGTCTGATAATAACGGAGATTACAAGTTGTCACTAAAAAAGAATTACACCTATAATTTACAGGTGAGTTATATTGGGATGGCAACATTCTCTCAAATGTTTAAGACAAACGAGAAAGATATTATTAAAGATTTTTCTTTAAGACAAGACAATCAACTTGACGCCGTTGAATTGACATATGAGATGCCAGTCGTCGTAAGCGGAGACACATTAGTTTATGATGCAGACTCATTCAAAACTGGTACTGAAAGAAAACTAGAAGATGTGTTGAAAAACTTACCTGGAGTTGAAATAAATGATGACGGTGAAATAGAGGTAGAAGGCAGGGCTGTTACCAAAGTAATGGTAGAGGGAAAAGATTTTTTTGATGGTGATTCAAAAATCGCTTCTAAAAATATCCCGTCTAACGCTGTTGATAAAGTCCAAATTTTAAAAAATTATGCTGAGGTTGGACAACTTAGTTCAGTACAAAATAATCAAGATAATATCGCAATTAATATTAAACTTAAAAAAGGAAAGGATAAGTTTTGGTTTGGTAACATACTTGCGGGTTCCGGTGAATCCCCAAATAGTACTCAAAATCAAAATTTGGACTTACATATTTTTCAACCTAAGTTATTTTTTTACAGTCCAAATTATAGCATTAATATAATAGGAGATTTAAATAATATTGGAGAGCAAGCGTTTACAAGAAGAGACTACTGGAAATTTTCTGGAGGATTTAATCGACCTAGTGGAAAGAGTGGTACAAATATTTCACTTGGAAATAATAACTTAAGCTTTTTACAACTTCAAAATAACAGAGCAAAAGATATAAATACAGAGTTTGTGGCAATCAATTCAAGTTTTTCTCCATCGAAAAAAATTGATTATTCGGCTTTTCTTATTTTAACAAATAGTGAGACTGAAATTCAACAGAATAATACCACTCAATATGTTGGATTATCACAAAATATTCCTGATGAAAATACACAAACAAATACTTCTCAGATAAGTGAATTAGGAATTGGTAAATTTTCTTTAAAGTTTAATCCAAACGTCAATAATCAACTTGATTATGAGATTTTAGGAAGACTAACAAGTGAAAATCAGGATCAAAATTATTTATCATCTGTAATAGGCGAAATAGGTCAAATAGATAAAGCGGAAACATTTAGTATTAATCAAAATTTAAATTACTATTACACACTTGACGAGAAAAATATTTTTGCGCTTGAAGCGCAACACTTATTAAAAGACGAGGATCCATTTTATAATGCTTTGCTTGAGAATAATAATAATTATCAAACAACTGCGTCTGGTTTAGGTTTTGATAATTCACTGCCATATTACAATATTGCACAGCAAAAAAGAGTAAAATCTAATCAGTTAGATGCAAAAGTCGATTATTGGAATATTTTAAATAAAAAAAGTGATATTAACTTAACACTGGGTACAATTTATAGTAACCAAAAATTTGATTCAGAAATTTTTCAATTTCTCTCTGATTTAAATGAAAATACATATGATCCAGTTCCAATTGTAAATGACGGTTTAGATTATAACGAAGTTGATTATTTATTCAATGATATTTATTTAGGACTACACTACAGGTTAAAAGCGGGGAAATTTACGATCAGTCCAGGTTTTACGGCACATGCATATAATTCTGAAAATACTCAGTATGATTCTGTTGATTTTGGAAGTTCATACAAAAATTCTTTTTTTAAATTACTTCCTGATTTTAATATGATTATCCAGTTAAAAGACAGTGAATCAATCAGATTTAATTATGCGATGAGAACTCAGTTCACTGATGTTACAAAAATCGCAAGGGGTCTGGTTTTAAACAACTATAATTCTATTTTTAGTGGAGCTCAAGATTTGCAGAATGCAATATCCCATAATATAAGCTTAAACTACAATAGTTTTAACCTTTTTAACTATACCAATGTATACGCAGGAATTAATTATAATAAGTCTATAGATCAGATAAGAAACTTAACAAGTTTTGAAAGTGTTATCGCAACAAGTAAACCTTTCAACTCAGGTTTTGCTGATGAAAATTTATCACTTTTTGGAAGATACCAAAGATCTTTTGGAAAAATAAGAGGCACAGTTGGATCAAATTTTAATTTTTCAAAATTTAATCAGTATTTAAGAGATACATCAAGCCCAAGTTTGAGCGAGTCTTTCTCTCAAAATTATAATGTTTCGGTAAGAACACTTTTTAAAAACGCACCAAATATTGAGACAGGAATGAGGTATACAGTGAATGAAACAAATATTGCAGATCTCGAGACAAAATATTTCACCGAAAGTCCCTTTATCGAAGTTGATGCTTTAATTTTAAAATCATTTACTTTTCGAACTAATTATTCTATTACAAATTTCAGGGATCAAAATGTATTAATTAATAACTATGAATTTTTTGATGCAGCTCTTTCATACAGAAAAAATCAGGATAGCAAATGGGAATTTGAATTAAGAGCAACAAATCTATTAGACACAAAATCTCAGAGTCAATCTAATGTTTCAAATATTTCTGTAAGTACAAATGAATATTTTATTCAACCAAGATTTGTAACTCTAAGATTGATTTATAGTCTTTAAATTTTATTAATATTCCTTTTTTTAGTTAAAGAAAAAGTTTTTCTTTATAATTATGAATTATCTGTGTAATCTGTAATGCATAGGTAATTTTCTTTTTTTAATAAAAATGAATGCATTAAATAAATACAGTAGAGTAATAACTCAGGATGATTCTCAGCCTGCTGCACAAGCCATGCTGTATGCAATTGGTTTTTCTGATAAGGATTTTAATAAACCATTAATCGGTATAGCTAGTACAGGCTATGAGGGAAACCCATGTAATATGCATCTTAACGATTTGGCTTCAGAGGTAAAAAAAGGTGTTAACTACGTTGATTTTGTTGGCTTGATTTTCAATACCATCGGAGTTAGTGACGGAATTTCAATGGGAACCCCAGGGATGAGATATTCTTTACCCTCTAGAGATATTATTGCAGACTCTATCGAAACTGTTGTTCAGGCGATGAGTTATGATGGATTAATCACTGTTGTAGGATGTGATAAGAATATGCCAGGGGCATTGATGGGGATGATTCGTTTGAATAGACCGTCAATATTACTCTATGGAGGTACTATAGATTCGGGTTGCCATGGTAATAAAAAATTAGATATTGTTTCAGCATTCGAAGCTTGGGGGGGGAAGGTTTCAGGAAAAATTGACCAGCAAGAATACAAAGAAATAATAAGAAAATCTTGTCCAGGATCTGGTGCTTGTGGCGGAATGTACACTGCAAACACAATGGCATCAGCAATTGAGGCCTTAGGAATGTCTATGCCATATACTTCGTCAATTCCTGCAAATGATCATAAAAGAAATTCTATTTCACTAGAAACAGGAAAGGCGATTAAGAAATTAATCGAATTGGATATAAAACCCCTTGATATTATCACTAAGAAATCTATTGAAAATGCAGTAACAACGGTTGTTGCTCTTGGGGGATCAACCAATGCAGTTTTACACTTTTTAGCAATAGCAAGAGCCGCAAATATTAATTTTGCTTTGCAGGATTTTCAAAGAATTAGCAATAAAACACCTTTTATTGCTGATCTCAAGCCTAGTGGTAAATATTTGATGGAGGATTTGCACGAAATAGGCGGTATTCCCAAAGTTCTAAAATATCTACTATCAAAAGGTTATTTAAACGGTGAATGTATGACTGTTACAGGAAAATCTTTGAGTGAGAATCTTAAAAATATTGACAAACTAAATTTTGATCAAGATGTAATAAAAAAAGTTGAGGACCCAATCAAAGAAACTGGGCACATCAGAATTTTATACGGAAATCTGGCAAGTGAAGGCAGTGTTGCTAAGATTACCGGAAAAGAAGGTCTTCATTTTAGCGGTAAAGCAAATGTATTTGATTCTGAAGAAGAGGCTAATTTTGGTATAAAAAATGGTAAAGTAAAAAAGGGAGATGTTATAGTTATAAGGTATGTTGGCCCTAAAGGGGGACCTGGAATGCCTGAAATGCTTAAGCCAACTGCGGGAATAATGGGGGCAGGTTTAGGCAAAGAAGTAGCTCTAATAACTGATGGAAGATTTTCTGGTGGTACACACGGTTTTGTAGTTGGACATATCACACCTGAAGCTCAAGCTGGTGGTAATATCGCAATCGTTAAAAACGGAGATGAAATAATTATAGATGCTGAAAAAAATACTATTAGCCTAAATATTTCAGAGAAACAACTAAAGGAAAGAAAAAAAAATTGGGTTAAACCACCCTTGAAGATATTTAAGGGGTCATTATATAAGTATGCTAATGTTGTTTCCTCTGCTTCAAAGGGATGTGTAACAGATGAATTTAATTAAATAGTTATGTCAAAAATTACAGGTAGTGAAGCAGTAATCAAATGCCTATTAAAAGAGGGCGTTGATATAATTTACGGATATCCAGGTGGTGCAATTATGCCTGTTTATGATGAATTATATAAATATCAGGACAAAATTCATCACGTGCTTACAAGGCATGAGCAAGGAGCTACTCATTCTGCACAGGGATTCGCTAGAATTTCTGGGAGAGTTGGTGTGGCTATTGCTACTTCTGGCCCTGGCGCTACTAATCTTGTAACAGGGCTAGCAGACGCTCAAATTGATTCTACTCCGATGGTATGTGTCACTGGGCAAGTAAGTTCCCATCTTTTAGGAAGCGACGCATTTCAAGAAACAGATATTATTGGAATATCTACTCCAATCACTAAATGGAATTATCAGATAACTGATGCTTCAGAAATTCCTGAAATTTTTGCAAAAGCATTTTACATCGCAAGATCGGGAAGACCAGGACCTGTATTGATTGACATTACTAAGGACGCACAATTTGATAAAATTGATTTTAAATACAATAAAATTAACGGTGTAAGAAGTTATATTCCAGTTCCAAAAATAAATATAGATAATATAAAATTAGCTGCTGACTTAATAAACAATTCAAAAAAACCCTTAATTGTTTGGGGACAGGGTGTCATTTTAGGTAATGCTGAGCAAGAGTTAATTGAGCTTGTTGAAAAAACTGGAATCCCAGCAGCCTGGACCATATTAGGTGCATCTGCAATTCCAACTGACCATCCTTTAAATGTTGGAATGCTAGGGATGCATGGAAACTATGCGCCAAACGTATTGACAAATGAATGTGATGTTTTGATAGCGATTGGAATGAGGTTTGATGACAGAGTAACTGGGGATATTAGCAGATATGCCAAACAAGCAAAAATCATTCATTTTGAAATTGATCCCGCGGAGATAAATAAGAATATTGAAGTTGATATCCCCGTTTTAGGAGATGCAAAAGTAACATTGAATGAACTCTTAAAAATCACATTTAATAATTCACACGAAAAATGGCTAGGGGAATTTAAAAAGCTATATGATATTGAGTATAAAAAAGTAATCGAATTAGAACTTAATCCGATAAAAAAAGGTTTAACAATGGGTGAGGTGATTAAAGAAATTAATATTCAAACAAAGGGTGATGCCGCAATAGTTTCAGACGTAGGTCAACATCAAATGGTAGCATGTAGATACTCTAATTTTAATAAATCAAAGAGTAATATAACATCTGGAGGTTTAGGAACTATGGGTTTTGCATTACCTGCAGCCGTAGGAGCTAAAATGGCTTGCCCTGACAGAGAGGTTATTGCTGTTATCGGAGATGGTGGTTTTCAAATGACAATACAAGAGTTAGGTACGGTTTTTCAGACTAAAGCCGCTGTGAAAATAGTTCTTTTAAATAATGATTTTTTAGGAATGGTTAGACAATGGCAACAATTATTTTTTGATAAAAGATATGCATCAACTGAAATGATTAACCCTGATTTTGTAAAGATAGCCGAGGGGTACTTTATAAAAGCAAATAGGGTCACAGAAAGAAAAGATTTGGCTAATGCGGTTGAGGATATGATTAAATCAGATGAACCTTATTTTTTAGAAGTAGTTGTTGAAAAGGAAGGTAATGTATTTCCCATGATAACTACAGGATCCTCGGTTTCTGAAATTAGACTAAGTTAACAATATGAATGATTTAAAAAATAAATATACCGTTTCCGTTTACACTGAAGACAGTGTAGGTTTACTAAATAGAATTTCTGCAATATTTCAAAGAAGGCATATAAATATTATTAGTTTTAATTCATCGATGACGGAGATAAAAAATGTACAAAGATGGACAATTCTGGTTTTGACCTCCGAATCCCTAATAAAAAAAATTGTTGGTCAGATAAATAAACAGGTTGAAGTTATTAACGCATATTTTCACACAGATGAAGAAACAATTTATCAAGAATCTTGTTTGTTTAAAATTAAGTCATCATTACTTTTTGATGATCGACAAATCCAAAATATTATTAAAGAAAGTAATGCCATAATTGTAACGGTAAATCCTGAGTTTTTTGTGATTGAGAAGTCTGGAAGGACACAAGAATTAGATGAACTATATCAAAAACTTAACAATTACGGAATTTTACAATATGTAAGATCCGCAAGAATTGCAGTCACAAAATCTGCTCTAATGATATCTGAAATATTAACCGACTTTAAAAAAAATAAAAATGAATAACTATTTTAATTCCCTTAATGAGTCGGAAAAAAAATCTCATTTATCTAAATGTAGATTCATGAATACTGATGAGTTTTCCGATGAAAATAAAATATTGAAAGATAAAAAAATTGTGATTGTTGGATGTGGTGCACAAGGGTTAAATCAAGGTTTAAATATGAGAGATTCAGGATTGAATATTTCATATGCTTTAAGAGAATCTGCTATAAGTTCTAAAAGACAATCATTTTTAAATGCTAATAGTAATAAATTTAATATTGGAACATTTAGTGAACTAATTCCTGAGGCAGATATGGTTGTTAATTTAACCCCAGATAAAAACCACACAGATGTTGTAAAATCAGTAATGCCTCTTATGAAAAAGAATTCAATCCTTTCGTATTCACATGGATTTAATATAGTTGAGGAAGGAGTCAAAATAAGAGAAGACATAACAGTAATTATGGTTGCTCCTAAATGTCCTGGAACTGAATTAAGAGAAGAATATAAGAGGGGGTTTGGAGTACCTACACTTATTGCAGTTCACTCTGTAAATGACCCAAAAAATATTGGAATTGATTTGGCAAAAGCCTATGCATTTTCGCTAGGATCACACAAAGCAGGTGTTTTAGAATCCTCTTTCGTAGCTGAAGTAAAAAGTGATTTAATGGGAGAGCAGACCATACTATGTGGTGTACTACAAACAGCATCCATTTTGCTATTTGATAGAATGGTAGATGATGGAATAGAATCTGGTTTTGCTTCAAAATTAATCCAAAATGGGTGGGAAGTAATTACTGAATCGTTAAAGCATGGAGGAATAACTAAAATGATGAATTCTGTTTCTGAAAGTTCTAAATTAGAGGCTAATAGGATTGCTGAAGAATTAAAATTGTTGATGACCCCATTGTTTAAAAAACATATGAAAGATATTTTATCAGGCAACTTCTCTGACGAAATGATGGAGGATTGGAAAAATGATGATATCAAATTGCTTTCTTGGCGAGAACAGACTGGAGACACCTCTTTTGAAAAAACAAAATCCTCAGAAATGGATATTCCTAATCACGAATATTTTGATAAGGGAATTGCAATGATTGCGTTTATAAAGGCTGGGGTTGAGCTTGCATTTGATACAATGGTAGAATATGGTATTGTTGACGAATCAGCATACTATGAGTCACTACATGAACTTCCTTTAATCGCAAATTTGGTTGCCAGAAAGAAACTTTTTGAAATGAATAGTATAATCTCAGATACAGCAGAATATGGATGCTATCTTTTTACTAATGAAGCTAAGCCATTATTGAAAAACTATGTTGATGAGCTTGATACTTCATTTATTGGGCAAGATTATAAGGATAAAGAGTTTGATGGGGCTTTATTAAAAAAAGTAAATTATGAAATACATAATCATCCGGTGGAGCTTATAGGATTAGAATTAAGAAAATCAATGACCGCCATGAAAAATTTATTCTAGTGAATTCTCGTATGCCAGAAATCAAAAGAAGAGCTCAGAAATGGAAAATCAGTAGTCAAGATTACTAATTTTATTTTTTTGCTTAGTCATATTAAAATATTTTTCTAAAACTAATAATGAAATAATGTCTTCTCTCTTTTTATTTTTGAATTGTGAAACATATCCATTGGCATTTTGAATTATTTTATGACACTTTTCTGGGTTTGCTATAAAATATTGTAGTCTTTCTTCTAGATTTGAATAATCATCTTTTATTTCAATGTAGTGTTTGTCTGGAATCAACTTATTTTCCATAAACCAAGATTCAATTTTTGGTTTTGACATAACCGCAATTGAGTTTGAAGACATAACCCATTTCAAGTTTGTTGCGACATCCACACCCTCTACGCACATTATAAACTTATATTTAAGATGATCTTCAATTGAAATTTTCTTTTTTAACCAATTTGGATGAGGAGTATCTTTATTTATTGCTCCTAAATCACACAAAGGGTGTTCATAATACTTTTTAAAAAATTCAATTCTTTTTTTATGCTTTTTTGAAATTGCAGATCTTCCTATTAACAGATTGATTTTATTTTTGAATTTATTTTTGTCCTTCGTGTAAGTAAAGTGTCTAACTTTATTTAGTTTGAGTAAAATAGAATTATGATTTTTATTATTGATGGGTCTACTTTTGACCAAAGAAGGAATTTCTGGTACGTGAATAATATCACCAAATAACATGTTTATTTTTAGATTTTTTTCAAAGTATCTAGTGTATTCATTCGTATCAAAAAAATAAGTTCTGTGATAGTTTTTAATTTTAAAATCCTTTAATTTTTTAATAGTTTCTGGAAGTTCAGTTTTTTTCTTTAATTGATTATAATAATTTACCCTTTCTCCTATGTAAACCAAATCATAATTTTTCAGGGATTTTAATATTTTTTTTAGTCTACATTTAAATATCGTATCAGGGAACATTAAGCTCAGATAGTTAAATAAATAATATTTTTGTTTATTATTTCGATGTTTGAGGCTTGAAAACATATTAGATTAATAAAAATATTATAATCAAACTTAGTAATTTATTTTTTTGGAATGGAAATTGATTGTTAGTAAGTTGATTATGGAATACAACTTTAAACCAATACCACCAGATTTTAAGATCAAAGAGCAGATAAAACAAGACAATTATCTTGTTGATGGAAAAATAGTTAAATGGGATGGCGAATATTCTCCTGTTTATTCAACAATTTCATCTACCAAGAATTACACTCCAACACTTCTTGGTGAAATACCAAGTCTTGGGAAAAAACAGGCTCTTGAAGCACTTGACTCTGCATGCAATGCATTTGACAAAGGAAAGGGACAATGGCCAACAATGAAGGTAATTGACAGAATTAGGGCAATGGAAAATTTTGTTGTTGAAATGAAGCAAAAAAGAGAAATTATTGTAAAACTATTAATGTGGGAAATAGGAAAAAACCTTACTGATTCACAAAAAGAGTTTGACAGAACAGTAGATTATATTTATGACACTATTGAAGCATATAAAAAAATTGACAGGGACTCTGCTAAGTTTCAAAAACACAGTGGAATAAATGCTCATATAAGAAGAGGCCCCCTTGGTGTTGTTTTATGTCTTGGACCCTACAATTATCCATTGAACGAGACTTTTTGTCTACTAATCCCTGCTTTAATCATGGGTAATACGGTTATTTTTAAACCAGCAAAACATGGAGTATTGTTAATTTCTCCGCTTATTGAAGCTTTCCAAAAACATTTCCCACCTGGTGTTGTGAATATTTTATTTGGTAGGGGTAGAGTTTTAGCAACTCCCGTAATGGAATCAGGAAAAGTGAATGTTTTAGCCCTTATTGGTCATAGTTCATCTGCAAATGCACTTCAGGAATCTCACCCCAAGAAAAATAGATTAAGGTTAGTTTTGGGATTAGAAGCTAAAAACCCTGCTATTGTTTTACCAGATGCTGATTTAGATCTTGCTATTTCTGAGTGTGTGAATGGAGCACTTTCTTACAATGGTCAAAGATGTACAGCCTTAAAAATTATTTATGTACACGAAGATATTAAGGATCTATTTCTAGAAAGGTTTTCAAAAGCAGTTGATGATTTGAAATTTGGAAATCCTTGGGAAAATGAGGTAAAGTTAACTCCGCTTCCTGAACCAAAAAAACCAGAATACATCAAGTCACTAATTACAGATGCTCTAGAAAAGGGCGCCAAAGTGGTTAATGAAAAAGGGGGTAAATCATGTGAAAACTTTGTTTACCCAGCGATATTGTACCCAGTTTCTAAAAATATGAATGTTTACATCGATGAACAATTTGGCCCTGTAATTCCTGTGATCTCATTCAAAGATATCAATGAGCCCCTTGATGATATGGCAGAGTCAAACTATGGCCAACAGGTTAGTATTTTTGGTAAAGAAACCAAAAAGTTAGGGCCACTAATTGATACCCTTGTCAATCTGGTTTGTAGAGTAAATATTAATAGTTCTTGTCAGAGAGGTCCGGACATATATCCGTTTACAGGCAGAAAAGACTCCGCGTTTAGTACACTGAGTGTTCATGATGCCTTAAGATCTTTCTCAATAAGAACTTTCGTAGCATCAAAAGATAATCAGGAGAACAATAAGATAATCAAAGAATTATTAAGTTCTGATGATTCTAACTTTGTATCAACTGATTATATTCTTTAGTCAATCCTTCTTTTTTTTGATAAATATTATTTACATTAGTTTCATTAAAGAAATTAAATGCAATTATTTAGTAACAACTTTAGCTTTTATAAAATCTTTTATCTAAAAGTTTTTTAGAGGCTGTTGTTATTATAATAAAATAAATAAATATAGTCTCGAGAGATCGAGACTTTTTTTTATGAAAAAAAATATAGGTATTCAAGGCATAAAAGGTTCATTTCATCATATAGTAGCAAATAATTTTTTTGGAGTAGACACTAATTTAAGAGAATATTTATCTTTTGATGAAATGATTTTTAGCCTAAACAAAAATAGTATCGATTACGCGGTGATGGCTATTGAGAACTCAACGGCAGGCTCTATTATTCCTAATTACGCTTTAATCGACGAATTCGATGTAAGCATTGTCGGAGAATACTATTTGCAAATAACACATAATTTAATGGCTTTGAAGGGGCAAGTAATTGAAGATATTGACGAAGTTCAGTCACATCCAATGGCACTTCTTCAGTGTAGAGATTTTTTTAAAAATAATTCTAATATTACCTTGATTGAAGAAAAAGATACAGCTCAAATAGCAAAAAAAATAGCAAAATTTAAGATTAAAGGATTAGCTGCAATCGCCAGTGAACTTGCATCTGAAATTTATGATCTTGAGATTATCAAGGATAATATTCAAACAATCAAGGAAAACCAAACAAGATTTGTAATTCTTCAGAATGGAAAATTATCAAAAAAAGACGGTGTAAATAAGGCCTCCATTAAGTTTGAATTAGACCATAAGAGAGGTAGTTTAGCAACTATCTTAAATGTTTTAAGTGATTGTAAATTAAATCTCACTAAAATACAATCAATGCCAAAAATTAATTCTCCTTGGAGTTATTCATTTTTTGTTGATGTAACTTTTAAAAACCTCAAAGATTATTTAAAGGCCAAATCTATCATAGAAATTATGGCCAATGAATTCAAAGTTCTTGGTGAATACAAAAACTCTAAAGATGATTGATTACTCCGAAAGAATTAAAAAAATAAAAGAGTACTATTTTTCTTCTAAGTTGAGAGAAGTAAAAGCTTTGGTTATGTCTGGAAAAGATATAATTAATCTAGGTATCGGAAGTCCTGACTTATCTCCTCCTGAATCTGTTATTGACACTCTGCATAATGCATTGTTACATAAAGGAGCGCACAAATACCAAAGTTATAATGGTATTGATAAGTATAGAGAAGCAATTTCAAATTTTTATAAATTTCATTATGATTTAGATTTAGACCCAGATTCTGAAATTTTACCGCTTATTGGAAGCAAAGAGGGTATATTTCACATATCAATGTCGTTTTTATCAAAAAGTGATAAAGTATTAATTCCTAATCCAGGATACCCAACTTATTCGTCAATAACAAATTTAATCGGGAATGAAATAGTCTATTATGATTTAAATGAAGATAACGGTTGGCTTCCAGATCTAGAAAGTTTATCAAAGCTTGATCTTTCAAAAACTAAAATAATGTGGGTCAATTATCCCCATATGCCAACTGGTAAATGCGCTTCAATGTCATATTTGACTCAATTAGTTGATTTTGCAAAATCGAATAATATATTATTGGTAAATGACAACCCTTACAGTTTCATATTAAATAATAATCCCCTGAGTATAATGAAAGTAAAAGGGGCTAATGAAGTTTGTATTGAATTGAATTCCTTAAGTAAAAGTTTTAATATGGCTGGTTGGAGATTAGGATTTGCCATTGCCAAACCTGATTTTATTTCTAATATTTTAAAAGTCAAAAGTAATATTGATTCGGGTATGTTCTATCCGTTACAAATTGGTGCAATTTCTGCATTAAGTGAGTCTAGGGAGTGGTTTGATAATCTTAACAAAGAGTATTCTGAAAGAAGAGAATTAGTATGGAAGTTAGCCGATAAGTTAGATTGTAAATATTCAAAAGATTCGGCTGGGATGTTTGTATGGGCTAAAATTAATTCAGAAAAAAGTTCTGTGAATTTTGTTGATGAACTTCTAGAGAAAAAAAATATATTTATTGCTCCTGGAAGTATTTTTGGTTCCAATGGAGAGGGATATGTTAGAATATCTCTTTGTAGTCCAAAAGAAACCATAAGAAAAGCTCTTGAAAGAATATGAAAAGAAAAATATATATTGTTGGAATTGGACTCATTGGGGGTAGTTTTGCCCTTGAAATTAGGAATATCTATCCACAATCAGAAATTATTGGTATTGACGAGTCTGAAGACAATTTAAATCAGGCGATCGAGTTAAATCTAATTGACGATAAATCAGAAATTGACAAAATATTAAATCCAGATATAGTTTTAATTGCAGTTCCTGTAAATTCAATTATAACTTTACTTCCCAAGGTTTTGGACCGAGTAAACAATGATACCCTGGTCTTAGATTTTGGCTCTACAAAATATAGTATTTGTAATTCGGTTTCTGATCATGTAAATCGTTCAAGTTTCTTAGCTGCACACCCAATTGCAGGGACTGAGTTTTCGGGCCCTATGGCAGCTCATGTTGGTTTATTTAAAAATAAAAATATTATTATTTGTGAAGAACAGGCAACAAATAAGACAAATTTAAAATTAGCATTATATATATTTAATGAGATGCAAATGAAGGTTAGCTACATGGATGCAAGTTCTCATGATAAACATATTGCATATGTATCTCACTTATCCCATTTAAGCTCTTTTATGTTAGGTAAAACTGTGATGGATGAGGAAAAAAATGAAAAAAATATTTTTGAAATGGCTGGAAGTGGGTTTGAATCTACCGTAAGATTAGCAAAGAGTTCTCCTAAAATGTGGACTAATATTTTTGAGGATAATAAACAAAATATATTAAAATCATTGGAAGATTATATTATTAATTTAGAACAAATCAAAGATTTAATTCAGAGAGATCAATTTGATGAAATTGAGTTACAATTAAGGTCAATAAATTATATTAAAACAATTTTAAAAGGAATCAATTAAAAATGAAGAATAGTAAAGGTTTGAGAAAATGGTTAGATGACATGAATCTTAATCATCCACTTGTTATCGCTGGACCGTGTAGCGCAGAAACAGAATCTCAGGTTATAGATATAGCCAGAGAAATTAAAGATTCAGATGCTACTATTTATAGAGCAGGAATTTGGAAGCCCAGAACAAGACCAGGTAATTTTGAAGGTGTCGGTGCTTTAGCACTGGAATGGTTAAAAAATGTAAAAAAAGATACTGGTATACTTACTACAACTGAAGTAGCCAATTCAAATCATGTCGATCTAGCACTAAAAAATGAAGTTGATATTCTCTGGATTGGAGCCAGAACAACAGTTAGTCCCTTTATAGTTCAAGAACTTGCTGAGTCACTTAGAGGAACCAATAAAATAGTCCTTATTAAAAACCCGGTCAACCCCGATTTATCTTTATGGATGGGAGCTATTGAGAGATTTTACTCATCTAATATCAATAATATAGGAGCAATACACCGAGGTTTTTCAACTTACGAAAAAACCAAATATAGAAATAATCCTGAATGGCAAATTGCTATAGATTTACAGAGGAGATTACCTGATTTACCGCTAATCTTAGACCCTTCACACATAGCTGGAAGAAGAGATTTGATATTTGACTTATGCCAAACAGCATTAGATTTAAATTATGATGGACTAATGATTGAGACACATAATGATCCAGACAATGCATGGAGTGATGCAAAGCAACAAATCACCCCAAATTTCCTAAAAGATTTGACCAAAAATCTTAAGATAAGAAAGTCGACAAATGACGATGAAAAATATCTGGATAGCTTGAAAAATTTGAGAGCTCAAATTAATTTACATGATGATCAATTAATCAATACTTTGGGCAATAGAATGAAAGTTGCTGAAAAAATTGGACTTTTAAAGAAAAATAATAATGTAGCTGTATTACAGTCAAAACGTTGGAATGAGATATTAAGAAATATGATTCTTGAGGGTGAAGAAAAAAATCTCAGTGAAGAGTTTATTCTAAAAGTTTTCAAAGCTATACACCAGGAGTCTATAAATCATCAAGAAAATATCTTAAAAAACAATTAATATTTGAAAGGATTAGTTTACAAATCAACAGGATCATGGTACTCGGTAAAATCTGAGGATGGAACCATTTATGATTGTAAGATAAGAGGTAAATTAAGACTGGAAAATATTATCAGTACAAATCCTGTTGTCGTTGGAGACATAGTCGATTTTATTATTGAAAATCAAGACACAAAAGAAATCGGATTGATAAAAAATATTCATCCCAGAAAAAATTACATACTAAGAAAATCTGTAAACTTATCAAAACAAACTCATATTTTAGCCTCAAATATTGATTTAGCTTTACTCGTAATTACTGTTAAAAATCCTATAACAACTACAAGTTTTATAGATAGGTTTTTGGTAAGCGCTGAGGCATATTCGATTAAGACATTATTGGTGTTTAATAAAATTGACATCTACAATAAACAAGAAGAAGCCCTCATAAACGAATTGATTGGTATTTACAAGAGTGTAGGCTATGATTATATTAAAACATCAACTTATAACAAGATTGGAATTGATGAGGTTAAAGAGAAAATTAAAAATAAAACTATAATGTTAGGTGGCCATTCAGGAGTTGGTAAAACTTCAATAATAAATGCAATTGATGATTCCTTAAATCTTAAAGTTGGAGATATTTCTGACCAACACCTACAGGGAAAGCATACCACTACTTATGCTGAACTTTTTGACATAGAAAATAATAGCAAGCTTATAGATACGCCTGGGATCAAAGGATTTGGTTTAGTTAATTTTAGTAAACAAGAAATTGGTGATTTCTTCCCCGAATTTTTAAATGAAAAATCAAAATGTAAGTTTAATAATTGCCTGCATTTAAATGAGCCTAAGTGCTCTGTTAAAAGAAAAGTTGAATTGGGTCAGATTTCTAAATCGAGGTATGATAATTACATTCGGATTATTGATGATGATGATTTAAAGCACAGGTAAATTGAAATTAGTTATACAAAGAGTAAAAGAATCAAATTTAAAGATTGATGAGACCAATTTTTCGTCAATTGGATTTGGAATGGTAATTTTTTTAGGAATTTCAAAAGAAGATGATAATAACAAAATAAAAAAAATTGTCACTAAATTGTCAAATCTTAGAATATTTAATGATGAGCTTGGCAAAATGAATAAAAATATAAATGAAATAAATGGAGAAGTATTAGTGGTTAGTCAATTTACATTGTATGCTGAGACAAAAAAAGGGAATAGACCAAGTTTTATTAATGCGGCAAAACCAATTTTTGCACTAGACATTTATAAAAATTTTATCAAGGAATTACAATCATTGATAAACACAAATGTAAAGACAGGAAAATTTGGTGCTGACATGAAGGTTGAATTAATAAATGATGGCCCCGTAACTATAATATTAGAAAATTAAAAACTTTTTATTATGAGAAAATATAACTTTTTAAAAATTTTAATCATTTTGCTGCTAGGATTAAGTTCTTATTCGCAGGAAAAATCAGAAAAAGAAAAATCAGAAAAAGAAGAATCAGGAAAAACATACTCTGATATAATCAACGATCAAGCTGAAACTGACCCTGGTTTATTTGACGTACATAAGGTAAAAGATAAGTACTACTATGAAATAAATGATAGTCTTTTAGGTCGTGATATGTTAATGGTAACCAGAATTGTAAATATGTCTAAGGAAATTCCTTTAGGTCAGCATAAGATGAGTGAACAGGTTTTAAGTTGGCAAAAATTTGATGATAATATTTTATTAAAAGAGATTTCCTTTTCTAATTATGCATCTGATTCCTTACCCATAAAAGAGGCTGTATCTAATTCTAATTTTGAACCTATAATCGCTAGCTTTAAAATTGAGGCTAACAATGATGAAAATAACTCTATTCTTATCGATGTTACTAGCTTATATAAAAAAGATATAAAGTCATTTGGTTATCCACAATACAGTAGGAAAAGAAATAAAATTACAGGTTTGGATTCAAAACTTTCTTTTATCGAGTCTATCAGAAGTTTTCCGATGAATGTTGAAGCAAAACACATTAAAACATATAAATCATCTGATGCCAAAAACGGTCAAATATCAATGGTTTTAAATAATTCAATGATTTTGCTACCAAAAACACCGATGAAGAGAAGGTATTATGACGAGAGAGTAGGGTGGTTTACAACTAGTCAAACAGATTATGGAATTGATAATCAGGAAGCAGAGACTGTAAGGTATTTGGATCGTTGGAGATTAGAGATAAAAGATGAGGATATAGAGAAATTTAAAAACGGAGAATTAGTTGAGCCAAAAGATCCTATAGTTTATTATGTTGACAGAGCAACACCAAAAAAGTGGAGAAAATATTTAAAGCAAGGAATAGAAGATTGGCAAGCTGCATTTGAAGCAGCTGGATTTAAAAATGCAATTATTGCAAAGGATCCGCCAACCGTTGAGGAAGATCCAGATTGGAGTCCAGAAGATATTAGGTATTCTGTTGTAAGATACTTGGCGTCTTCAACTTTAAATGCAAATGGCCCACATGTTAGCGATCCAAGATCTGGTGAAATAATTGAGTCTGACATAAACTGGTACCACAATGTTATGAAATTACTTAGAAACTGGTATTTTATTCAAACATCAGCAGTAGATCCAAATGCTAGAAGCACCGAATTTAAAGACGAATTAATGGGAGAATTAATAAGATTTGTTTCAGCCCACGAAGTTGGACACACTTTAGGCTTACCTCACAATATGGGAAGTAGTAGTGCTTTTCCCGTAGATTCTTTAAGATCAGCATCTTTTACAAAAAAGTATGGAACAGCTCCATCTGTTATGGATTATGCTAGATTTAATTATGTTGCTCAACCTGAAGACAAAGGGGTGATTTTAATGCCTTCACAATGGGAGTCACCTAATGTTGGTGTTTATGATAAATTTTCTGTAATGTGGGGATATAAGCCAATACTTGACGTTTCTGAAAAACAGGAAAAAAACATTCTAAAAAAATGGATAACCGATAAGGAAAATGATCTTATGTATAGATTTGGACCTAGTGGAGGTATTGATCCAAGTTCTCAAACTGAGGATTTAGGAGATGATGCGATAAAAGCAAGTTTATATGGTATAAAAAACTTAAAGAGGATTATTCCAAATTTAATGGAATGGACAACTGAAGACGGCGAGACATATGAAGAATTGGAATATATGTATTCCCAGGTACTTAATCAATTTAGAAGATATATTGGTCATGTAACTACTAATATTGGAGGAGTTTATCAGTATTATAAAACATCAGATCAAGATGGGGCAGTTTATACACATGTTAGTAAAAGCCACCAAAAAGCATGTTTAAATTTTCTTAATAAAAATTTATTTGAAACCCCATACTGGATGATTAATCAAGAAATATTGAATAAAATTGAATACGCTGGAACTACAGAAAGGATAAGATCTTTACAATCTAGTTATTTAAACAGAATTCTTGATTTTGGAAGAATGGCAAGGATGATTGAAAATGAGGCTCTCAACGGATTAAAATCATATTCATTGATTGAAATGATGGATGATTTAAAAAATGGAATTTGGTCCGAGTTAGAAAAAGGAGATAATATAGATGTATACAGAAGAAATTTACAGAAAAGTTATATTTTAAGATTAGCTTTTATCATGAAAAATGATCAAGAATCAAGGCCTGGATGGGGAGACTATATAACTAATGTTAAGGTCAACGTTTCTGATATTAGGTCTGTTACTATGAGTTCTTTAGTTGAATTAAAAAAAGAATTAAAAAAAGCGATAAAGAAATATTCAGATAAATCTAGCAAGAGTCATCTAGATTATTGTATTTCAATGATCGATGAGGCTATAAAAACCAGTTAATTATATATAATATGGAAATAAAAAATTTACAATTAAAGGTTGATAATTGGATTAAAAATCATGGTGTTAGATATTTTAACGAATTAACAAATATGGCGCAACTTACGGAAGAAGTGGGTGAGGTAGCCAGGATAATTTCAAGAAAATACGGGGAACAGAGTTTTAAAGAATCCGATAAAGATGCTGACCTCGCAGGTGAGCTGTCTGATGTTTTGTTTGTATTACTTTGTTTAGCAAATCAGACGGGTATTGATCTTCAAAAGTCATTTAATGAAAGATTAACTATGAAAGCTAAAAGAGATCACTCCAGACACCATGCAAATAAAAAACTTGATTAATGAAATTTTCATTAAAGGGATCTAAACTAAAAGAAGAAAAAATAATTATCCCTGGATCTAAAAGTGAATCAAATAGATTATTGATATTAAAATCTCTTTACAAAAACTTATCATTAGAAAATTTATCTAATTCTGATGATACAAATCATTTATTTGAAGCTATACAAGACAAAAATAAAATTATCAAAATTGGTCATGCTGGAACAGCAATGAGATTTTTAACTTCGCTATTAGCACTTGAAACTAAAAAAGCAATAGAATTAAAGGGGTCTAAAAGAATGCATAATAGGCCTATTAAGATTTTGGTTGATTCATTAAAAAAAATCGGAGCTAATATTGATTATTTAGACAAATATGGATTTCCTCCTTTACTGATTAGAACTTCAATATTGACTGGAAGAAAACTTTCTGTAGAATCTTCTGTAAGCAGTCAATATATATCATCATTATTACTTATTGCACCAAAAATCAAGGGTGGATTAGAAATTGAACTATTAGGAAAGGAAACCTCACTACCTTACATTAATATGACAATCAGACTTCTAAAAGAAATAGGTGTTTGTGTAAACATCAATAATAATATAATTAAAGTCAAGGAGCTACAAAAAATAAAACCCGTCAAAATATTAATAGAATCAGATTGGTCCTCAGCCTCATATTATTACTCGGTTGTAGCCATGGCTGACATTGGTTACACCCTAGCTTTAATGTCTTATAAAAATAATAGTATTCAAGGAGACAGTGAGATTTCAGAAATATTCAAATTGTTTGGTGTACAGACAATTTTTAAAGATGATCAAATAATATTAAAAAAAGTAAGAAAAAACATAAATACAATTTCGTTAAACTTATCCTCAAACCCAGATATTGCACAAACCATTTGTGTTACTTGCCTGGCACTAAAAATTAAGTGTAATTTAACAGGCCTTCATACATTAAAAATTAAAGAAACGGATCGATTAGTTGCTCTTAAAAATGAGATCTCAAAATTTAATTTGATAGTTAATATTACAAACGAATCCATATCATTTCATAATGAAAGTGATTTGGAATCTGGAATCGAAATTGAAACATATGATGATCACAGGATGGCTATGTCTTTTGCCTGCTTAGCGGTAAAAACAAATATTATAATTTGTAATCCAGCCGTAGTAACTAAATCTTATAGGTCTTTCTGGGAAGATTTTGCAAAAATTGGCATTGTTTCTCAATAAATATATCTAATTACTTGACATCCCCTGTTTCAAGATTGTATATTTGCAACTTTTAACACCCTTGATATGAGAATGAAACTTTCAGATTTTAATTATGAGCTTCCAAGTGAATTGGTTGCAGAATATCCTAATAAAAACAGAGACGAATCTAGATTAATGGTTATTGACAGAAAAGACTACTCAATAAAGCATAGGCAATTTAAAGATATGATTGAGTATTTTGATGAAAATGATGTAATAGTTTTAAATAACACTAAGGTTTTCCCCGCAAGATTATATGGAAACAAAGAAAAAACGGGTGCAAGAATTGAGGTATTTCTCCTAAGAGAATTAAATGCTGAACAGAGATTGTGGGATGTATTAGTTGATCCAGCTAGAAAAATTAGGATTGGAAATAAGCTTTATTTTGGCAATGATGACACACTAGTTGCAGAGGTTATTGATAATACAACATCAAGAGGAAGAACACTAAGATTTCTTTGTGATGTTGGATATGATGATTTTAGAAAGTTGCTAATTGACCTTGGAGAAACTCCTCTACCAAAATATATAAATAGAGAAGTAGAGCCAGAGGACAAAGAGAGGTATCAAACTATATATGCAAAAAATGAAGGTGCTGTAGCTGCCCCAACCGCTGGACTACACTTTTCTAAGCATCTGATGAAGAGATTAGAGATAAAAGGAATAAATTTTTCTGAAGTTACACTTCATGTTGGATTGGGTTCGTTTTACCCGGTTGAAGTTGAGGACTTATCAAAGCATAAAATGGACAGTGAAAGGGTAATTATTAATCAGTCTGCTGCAAATATGATTAATGAGGGACTTACCAATAAAAGAAGAATTTGCGCAGTAGGCACTACCGTTATGAGAGCCATTGAAAGCTCTGTCTCATCCATGGAAACATTAAACGAATTCAACGGATGGACCAATAAATTTATTTTTCCTCCCTATGATTTTAATATTGCAAATTCAATGATAACAAATTTTCATATGCCCAAATCAACTTTATTAATGATGACCTCGGCTTTCCTGGGCAATGATTTTGTTAAAAAAGCTTATGAAGAAGCCATTAAAGAAAAGTATAATTTTCTTAGCTATGGTGACTCAATGCTAATTATATAGATATTTTGTCTCCCAAAAAGGATATAAGATCTTTGAGTGAAAATGAATTAAAAGAAATTTTAATTTCTAAATCATTTAAACCCTTTAGAGCTAAACAAATATTTCATTGGATATGGAATAAGTCTGTTCATAGTTTTGATCAGATGAAAAATCTTCCTGAAAGTCTTTTAGAATTTCTAAAACAAAACTTTATAATAAATTATATAAAAGTTCACAGAATGCAAAAGAGCTCTGATGGAACTATAAAGAATGCTATACAGCTTTTCGATGGATTTATTGTAGAATGCGTTTTGATACCTACAAAAAATAGAATTACTGCTTGTGTTTCATCTCAAGTTGGATGCAGCTTAAATTGTAAATTTTGTGCAACAGCAAAACTAAAGAGGATGAGGAATTTAAATCCTGATGAAATTTATGATCAGGTTGTTTTGATTAATCAGCAAAGTAAAGAACATTTTAATAGACCTTTAACAAATATTGTTTTCATGGGAATGGGGGAGCCTTTGATGAATTATAATAATGTTTTAAAATCTATTAACAGAATAACTTCAAAATCTGGTCTAGGAATGTCATCAAGAAGGATTGTAGTTTCTACTTCAGGAATTCCTAAAATGATAAAAAAGTTAGCTGATGAGAAGGTTAAGTTTAAACTAGCTGTTTCCTTACATTCGGCGATAAACGAAAAAAGGACTTCTATAATGCCTTTTAATGAAAAAATGAACCTTAATGAATTAATTGATGCATTAACTTATTGGTATGAAAAAACAAAAAAAATAATAACGTACGAATATGTGGTTTGGGAAGGTATTAATGATAAAGATGAAGACATTTCAGCTCTAGTTCAGTTTTGTAAAAAAGTTCCTAGTAAGGTAAACCTTATACAATATAACCCTATTGATGATAATGATTTTGTACCAGCTGAAAATAAAATAATAAGCAGATATATAAATTTATTAGAGTCAAATAAAATTAAAGCAACAATTAGGCAATCAAGAGGCCAAGATATTGATGCTGCCTGTGGCCAACTAGCAAATAAGTCATAAACCTGTTGCATTTAATTCCAAAAAATAAATAATAATTTCTTAAATTAAGTAATTCAAATTTTTATATTTTGATTTCAAAAAGTACCATAGAAAAAGTATTTGAAACTGCTCGAGTGGAGGAGATAATTGGTGATTTTGTTCAACTCAAAAAATCAGGATCCAACTATAAGGGTTTAAGTCCTTTTACAGAAGAAAGAACTCCAAGTTTTATGGTTTCTCCTGCAAAGCAAATTTGGAAAGATTTTTCAAGTGGCAAGGGTGGTACAGTCATTACTTTTTTAATGGAACATGAACAATTCACTTATCCTGAAGCTATCAAATACATAGCAAATAAGTATAATATTGAAGTTGAGGAAACAGAAAGGTCTCCTGAACAAATTTCCCAAGATAATGAAAAAGAGAGCCTGTTTTTAGTATCTGAGTATGCTAAAAATTATTTTAAAAAAAAACTATTTCTAGAACAAGGAAAAACAATTGCATTAAGTTATCTAAAAGAGAGAAAGTTTAATGATAGAGTTATAGAAAAATTTGAAATTGGATACTCTGTTAATGAAAAAGATGACTTTTCAAAAAATGCTATAGAGGCTGGATACAAGTTAAATTTTTTAGAAAAAACTGGTTTGACAATTGCTAAAGATTCCTCTAATATTGATCGATTCAGAGGCAGGGTTATTTTTCCTATTAAAAGCATGTCTGGAAGAATTTTAGGATTTGGTGGTAGAGTTTTAGGAAACTTAAAAAATATTGCAAAATATATAAATTCGCCAGAGAGTCTAATATATCAAAAAAGTAAAGTTTTATATGGTATATTTGAGGCAAAACAGACCATTGTAAAAAATGATAATTGTTTTCTGGTTGAAGGGTATACTGATGTTATTAAAATGCATCAGTCTGGTATTACAAATGTGGTCTCATCATCAGGTACTGCATTAACCGTAGGTCAAATAAGACTAATAAACAGACTTACTAAAAATATTACAGTCGTTTTTGATGGAGATGCTGCGGGGTCCCGTGCTGCACTAAGGGGAATTGATCTAATACTTGAGCAAGGGATGAATGTTAAAGTATGTAATCTTCCAGCAAATGATGATCCTGATTCTTTTGTAACCGATAAACCATTAAATGAAATAGAGTCTTATTTCACAGAAAATTCAAAAGATTTCATTGTTTACAAAGCTTCATTATTATTGAAAGATTCTGATACTGACCCCGTTAAAAAAGCTGGTGTTATTCGCGACATGGTTGAAAGCATTTCTAAAATATCTGACCACATTAAACGCGAAATTTATATTAAAGAATGCTCAAATATAATGGATATCAGTGAGCAGGTATTATATAGTACTCTCGCTCAAATTGTAAAAAAAGATTTTAACAATCAAAAAAAAGGTTCCTTAAAGAAATATGAGCCTATTAGTATTGTAAAAACAGATAAAAAAAAGAGTCAAGTTGATGAACTTTATGAGTTGGAAAGAAAAATTATTGAAATCTTATTACTTTACGGAAATGATTCAATTGATTTTGAAGAAGAATTCTTTTCTCAGAATGAGGATGGGAGCGCAGAAACTAAGCTTTCAAATAGGACATTGAAAGTTTTTGAAAAAGTTTACATGGATCTTCATGTGGATGAAATGGAGTTTTCAAATGAAGATTTTAAAAACATTTATTTCAATATTATTGAATGCTTTAATGAAAACAAAGAAATTAATATTGATAAATTTATGAGTGAGCTTAGTGACAATCAGCAGTTAAAGGTCACGAATATTGTAATGGATAATGAAAAGTACTATCTACATGATTGGGAAAAAAATAATATATACCCCAAAACTAAAAAAGACTCACTTTCACAATTAACCATTGAAACAATTTTAAATTTAAGGTGCTATTTAATTGATAAAAAGGTAAATGGATTCAAAAATCAAAGTTCTAAAGAATCTGCGTCTGAAAATATCTTGGAGGAGGTTGTAAATTATTCAAAACTTAAGAAACTTTTATCTGAAAAATTAAACAGAGTATTATAGTCTAAATTCCTGTGGTATTTTACATACAGGAATACTAACCATTTTATGTTTATTAGCTTTTTGATGTTGTATATATACGTTATATATATTTTTCAATTCATCTTCAAAATTTTCAGGATTACTTCCATTTTCAATTTCATTCATTACCTTCTCAAGATCATCATATGAAGCCCCAATTTGATCTTCGTCAGATCTATTATCATCCCATAAACCGTCGGTTGGTTTAGCATTTATAATTTCATTATTAATATTCAAATATTTTGAAATTTTAAAAACTTCACTTTTCATCAGGTCAGCAATTGGGCTTATATCCACACCACCATCACCATATTTTGTATAAAATCCGATTCCAAAATCTTCGACTTTATTCCCTGTACCAACAACTATCGAATTATCAATTCCTGCATAATAGTATAATGCCATCATTCTTATCCTTGATCTAGAGTTAGCTAGTGCTAATTCGTCAGCTTGTGATTTATTTTCAACACATTTTTTAAATTCATTAAAAACACTTGTAAGTTCAAAATCAATAGATTTTACATTTATAAATTTATTTTCTAGCCATTTGATATGGTTTTTCGCCCTTTGGTACTGATCTTGCCTTTGTCTAATGGGCATGTTAAGACAAAGAGTTTTAATTCCCGTTAATCCACAAAGTGTAGATGTTAATGCAGAATCAATTCCACCTGAAACACCAACAACTAATCCATTTATCTTATTTCTTTCTTTGTAGCTTTTAATCCACTTTGTAATATGTTCGACAGTTTGAGATATTTTCATTTAACGAGATTAGCTTAAAAGTATGTTATATTTGTAATACAAAAATAACACAAACTTATGTCAATTTGTTTGCTAAAACACATAAAAAATACAGTAATAATGTTGGTTTTTTTAACTGCTATTTCGTGTGATAAAAAACCCTCTGGTATAAATAATATCGTTAAAATTGAAAGATTTGAAAATTTATTTTATAATTCTGATGAGCAGGGGTTAAGTGAGCTTAAGGAGTTATATCCTTACTTTTTTCCAAATGAATTTGATGATAAGGTGTGGAATGACAGATTGAAAGATTCTATTCAGCTTGAAATATACGGTGAAATAAAAAATAAATACAAAAATGTTAGTCTAATAGAGAGAGACCTTTATTATTTTTTCCAAAAACAAAAAATCTTAAATAAAAATTTTGTTGAGCCAAAAGTGATTACTTTAAACACCGATGTCGATTACAGAAACAGAGTAATACTCGCAGACACATTATTACTTTTAGGATTAGATAACTATTTAGGTCCCAACCACCCTTTTTACGAAGGTATTCCGATATATATCAAGGAAGATTTAGGTACCGAAAATATCTTGCCAGACATAGCTGAACAATTTGCATATACTCTTATACCAAGACACCAGTTTTATACATTCCTTGATAAAATAATTTATCATGGAAAAATTTTAGCCTATAAAGACTTCTCTTTAAATAAATTTAATGATAGACTTAAAATTGGTTACTCAAAAAATAAAATGAAATGGGCAAAAGACAATGAATATTTTGTCTGGACATATTTTATTGAAAATGATATTCTTTTTAATCCAAGTAATAATTTAAATAGTCGATTTATAAGTGATGCTCCATTTTCTGTATTCTATCTAGAGATAGATCAAGAATCATCCGAAATGGTGGGTAGGTATATTGGATGGCAAATTGTTAAATCATACCTAAAAAATAATGATGTAACTTTAGCTGAAATGCTTCGAACTGAACCCATTGAAATTTATAATAATTCAAGATATAAGCCAAAAAGATAATGAAAAATAAAAAATCTAAAATCGAAATTAGTGTAGAGTTAGACGAAAATAAAATTCCAGAAAAAATTTATTGGTCAGCTAGTGATGCAGGAATTAAAAATAATCAGACTAAAACTTCCTTTCTTCATATATGGGATTCTGAAAGGAAAGAAAGTCTTAGCATTGATTTGTGGACTAAGGATATGCCATTAGATGAAATGAAAATATTTTTTTATCAGACTCTTTCTAACTTATCTAATTCATATAAGAGGGCAACTAATGATGAAAAAATGTATCAAACTATGCTTGATTTTTGTGATTATTTTGCAGAAAAACTTGATTTAAAAAAATAAAATTACCATTCGTTTATCTTATTACCATCCAGTCTTAGAAATATTGACAATAACAATGTAAATGCAATTAAACTGGACCCACCGTAACTTAAAAATGGTAATGGAATACCAATGGTTGGGGTTAACCCCAATACCATACCTATATTAATAAAGAAATGAATAAATAGTATAGAAGCAGTAGAGTACCCATAAACTCTACTGAATTTATTTTTTTGATTTTCAGATAAATAGATAATCCTTATTATTAGTAATGAATAAAGAATAATGATAAATACGCTACCTAAAAACCCCCATTCTTCACCAACTGTACTAAAAATATAATCACTATGCTGAGCAGGAACAAAATTGCCCATAGTTCGAGTTCCCTTTAAATATCCTTTTCCTGTCAACCCTCCAGAACTTATAGCTTTCTTTGATTCGTTTAAATTATATAAAATGGTTTTTTCCATTTTTTTAATTTTAATAGGGTCTTTTTCTAGATCAAGCCAAACTTTTATGTAGTTTCTCTGATGATTTTTTAAGATATTTTCATAGGAGAAAATGGTGCCAAAACATGTTATTAGACATAATATTGAAACTGAAACTATTTTGAAAATTTTATATCTGACCCTCTTTTTTGATAAATAATATAAAGTGACAAATAATATGCTAATTAATGATGAAAATAAAAGCGAAAACTTTAAGGTCGAGATTGAAATTATTATAATACCAAAAATCGATTTTATATAATTTTGGGAAATACCCTCTCTATATAAAACAAAAAAAAGTGAAAAGAATACTATTGAACTACCTGTGTCATTTTGAGAAATGATTATTAAGATAGGTATAACGATGATTAATAATAGCTTACTTTGATCAATAATTTTAGTTAAATCTGTCTGAAAGTCACTAATAAATTTAGAAACTGCTAAAGCAACTGTGATTTTTACAAATTCACTTGGTTGAAGATTGAAATTTCCCAATGGAAACCATGAAAGGGCACCATTTACTCTTTTACCAAAGAAAAATAGTGATATTAAAATTAGTATTGATATAAGGTAAAAAACACTTGAAAACCTTTCATAAAACTTCACCTCAATAGAAATAGCGATAAATCCTAAAAAAATAGCAAAAGATGCATATAGAATTTGCTTACCGTATAATGTTGTGAGATCAAAAATATTTATTTCTTCCCCGGAAACACTAGATGATAATATATTACCAATTCCAAATCCAATCAACAAAAAATAAACCAGAATAATTACCCAGTCAAGCCTAAGGAAATTTTTTCTTTTACCAATCATAGTTTATTAATTGTGAATTTTTTATTTGAGTATGGTTTAATATATTCCTCACTCAGATTTTTATTTATAACTAATTCTTCTGTTTTTTTGAGTGTTGTAAATCCTTTAATATATTTTTCAATCATTAGACTTGAAATTCTTCCTGCCCATGTTGAACCATAGTAACCGTTTTCTACAAAAACAGCTATTGCAATTTTTGGATCTTTTTTGGGGGCATAGGCAACAAAAATCGAGTGATCTGTAAGTTGTGTTTTTTTTCCATTTATTTTTGTAAAATTTTCTGCTGTTCCAGATTTCCCACATATTTCAATTCCTGGAACATTTAACAGCTTTCCAGTTCCACTCTTCATTACTTCAGCTAATCCCACCTCTACCACATCAAAATATTCTTTTTCAATATTAATATCTTTTCGAATCCTAAATCTTAACGGAATCGAATCACCTTCAATTTTTTTTATTATGTGGGGGGTATAATAAAAACCTTTATTTGCTACTGCTGCCATCATATTTGCCAATTGTATCGGAGTTACTAATATTTCTCCTTGCCCAATAGAATTTGAGAGATTAGTTGTGGGTCCCCATCTAAAATCCGGATACCATCTGTCATAAAAATCTGAATTTGGAATCATTCCTTTTTTGCCAATCGGTAAATCATTATTTAAGTAGTTGCCTAATCCAAAACTCTTCACATTGGTACTCCAGTTGTCAAAGTTCTCTGAGATAGTGTTTTCTTTTGATATTGTTTTTCGGTAAATATCAGCAAAATACGAATTACAAGATTCTGATATTCCATTATAAATATTTCTGTAACCACCTCCACAATGACACTTCATAGACTTTTTTTTCTTGCCGTAAATATATTTTCCATCACAGTAAATTGAGTTTTTGTCATTTATAATTTTTTCGTTAAGGGCAATTAGGCCAACGATTATTTTGAAGGGCGA
>Ga0115013_10000023_pt1 | contig 129425 bp, 131 predicted proteins | sample SouAtlMetagenome_2_FD_88686 | JGI IMG/M metagenome (GOLD analysis project Ga0115013, IMG submission 88686) | Marine eukaryotic phytoplankton communities from Atlantic Ocean - South Atlantic ANT15 Metagenome | ecosystem: Environmental > Aquatic > Marine > Oceanic | place: South Atlantic Ocean...
ACCAAATATGTTGTGGCCTCCACTGATGGGCGCGGCTTTATTGTTAATTCTAATGATTTGCTGGCTTCGACACGCGGCGGTAAAGTTGTGCTGAATTGTAAAGTGCCCGATAAGGCGCTGATTTGTAAGGAAGTTAATGAGGGCGATGATAGCGTCGCGGTCATTGGCGAAAACCGCAAAATGCTGATTTTTAACATGGATGAAATGCCAGAAATGGCCAAAGGCAAAGGCGTGATTATTCAGCGTTACAAGGATGGCGGATTGAGCGATATTAAAACGTTTAATGCTGATGCGAAGCTGCGTTACCGTTATGGCACAGGTGAAACGACACTTGATGACACAATGCCTTGGATTGGCAAACGTGCAGGTGCAGGGCGTCTGCCACCAAATGGCTTCCCAAAAAACAACAAATTTGATTAATTGTTAAGCCAAGCTGTTGCACGCTGTTATCGGCAGCGCAGCTTTATGTTTCATCATTTGATAAGCCATATAAATCATGCGCTTATGTATTTATTTTGCATCTGCACTGTCATGTAATGCTATACTATATTTAAATTATATATAAACGTGTGCGATGCACGCGACGAGATTCTATCGTATTCACATCTAAATTATAGGGTATATCAATGAAGGGCATCACTGCAGATTTAAAGAAACCATTTGAGAGTTTAGAGGCGCTTTATACGCATCTATGCCGGCTTTCAGATATCAGCTATTTGCGTGACAAGAAAATTGAAAATTATATTTCCGAAAAAGTGCGTGTTGTTGGCGAAATTCGCCGCCTTGCTGAAGATACTGAAGACAGAAAAGCCCTTAACTATTACGCGGAATTGATTTTAAACAAAGCAGCCTATATTCCACATGATGTTGATGAAGCGGCTGAATGCTTGTTGCGTTCATGTAAGCTTGGTGATTTGAAAGCCCATTATTTGTTGCTTTGCCTTTATTCAGGCCAGTTTGATGGCAGCTATGGGGCGTCGGAACATGAAAAAGATATACAGCGTCATTTGGCAGCCTTAAAAATGCTCGATGACCATCATTATGCGCATTATTTTTTGGCTAAATTTTATTTTGACAATAATGACGCAGAATCGGCATTTCCGCATTTTGAGCTCGCAGTGGAGGCGCATATTCCCGAAGCGTTGTGCCTGAAAGCAAAAGCCTGCATGCGCGGTAATGTCGCAGGCATTGAAAAAGACGGTAAAAAAGCCTTTAGCTTGTTTAAGAAGGCTTATGAACGCTGCATCGTTCTTGGTGATGCTGCATTAATGGAACCTGATTTGAAACATCATATTTTGTACCATTTAGGGTGCATGTATATTAATGGCTTTGGCGTACTTGCCAATGGCTATACAGGGCGCTGTTTGATTGTTAAGGCTTCAGAGAAAAATGAAGAAGCACAAAAATATTGTGAAAGCCAGTTGGCTGGTTCGGAATGGTTTGATGATTTATGCAGCGATGTACAGAATTTAGACGTCGATAGCTTTTTTGATGGTACATCGGCTTCATTGGACTTTAAAAAGATTATTAATGATGATGACCAATGGCGCGTGTCGTCTTATGCGAAATTTTATTCAGCGGAGGATGATGAAGAAGAAATAGATGATGAAACCCTCGGCTCAGATGATGCGTCCAGCGCAAATAGAGAAATGTTTGACCCGATGGCACAATTTGGCGATCCGGAGGCTGAAATTCAGCTCTATGAAAGGGATGAAGATTATTATGATGCAAATGATTATAAAATTCTTTCCCGCAATGCCGAGGATAATAAATTTGCGGTTGAAAATAAGCGCGCGCCCAAAATACGATTAGAGCCGCTTGATAAAAAGACGATAGATAAAATATTTGAGCCACTAGAACAGATGATTGGCTTGAGTGAAATTAAGAAAGAAGTGCGTTCTATTGTGAATTTGATGCAGCTAAATGCGCTGCGTAAAACACAGAAACTACCAGAAATTCCTGTGAGTGCACATATGGTGTTTTCTGGCCCGCCAGGTACCGGTAAAACAACAGTTGCCCGCCTTATCGGCGATATATTATGGGAGCTTGGCTACCTTACATCAGGCCATGTTGTCGAAGTTGCGCGTCAAGATTTAGTCGGTGAATATATTGGTCATACAGCGAAAGAAACGCAGCGTGCCTTGGACGCGGCACGTGGCGGTATATTCTTCCTTGATGAAGCTTATACGCTCAGCATGTCGGATTCTGGCCGTGACTTTGGTTATGAAGCCGTTGATACAATCAATAAATATATGGAAGATCACCGCGATGACATGGTTGTGATTGCCGCGGGTTATAAGGATGAGATGGCAGGCTTTTTGATCGCTAATCCGGGTTTAAATTCACGTTTTAAACATCACCTTGATTTTGACCCTATGGATGGTGACCAGTTATTTGCTGTGTATAGTGAAATGTGTAGGCAGTATAAGCTAGAGCTGAGCGAAGATGCTGGTGAATTGCTGCTGAAAGTCTTGAAAAAAGCCCACCGTCAAGGCGAATTTCACAAATCAAATGCGCGCGGTGCGCGTGATATGTTTGAACGTATGCTCGTCAAACAAGCGCAGCGTTTAGCGGATCATATGGAAGATATAAATACGGTAGATTTACAAAGCATCTTAAAGCAGGATATTTACGTGCCTGACACAATACGCGACGGTAATATTACGTATCTGTCTTCAAAGAAAGATGATTAAGAATTAAAGAATAAAATGAATATCTAGGGAACGAAGCTTGCTTCGTTTTCTGTTTTATGGCGGTTACATTGTTTTTGAGCTCTTTTGTCGATATTGTCGGCGCGTTTATAAATTAAGTTGTTTTAACAGGCCAATGGCCTTGCCTTCAATTTCTTCTTCAGAATTTCTGAATAGCGAGCGGAGCTCATCTTCTGTTTGTGTTATATGTAACTCTCTTTTGCCAAAACAGCCTTCATTTTTGAGTAAGATCGATGTTTTTGCGAAAGACACAGGGTGGTATTGTGTCGTTAAGTTATAGCGCGTATGTCCAACGAATTGATCGTAAAAAATATGCTCTGTGCGCGTATCGTTACCGGTTAAAGGCGAATCTGTTACTGTGACAGGCACGGTTGCGCGCAGAAAGTCCATTTTAATTTTTGAGGATTGCTGTAATTCAAACGGTTTGCGGCGTTCAATTTTATATTCAGCTTCAGCAAATAATGCTTCCAATTCTGCAACGCTATGGGTGGTATAGAATGATTTGCTTGCAAAGATGCCATCCTCAGCTTTGTGGCGTAATGTAATGCTGGATTGCGCGGCGGCATAATCTTCGTAATTTGGCGCTCGCGGCGCTTTGAACGGGGCATAGCTGACGATATGATCGTAAAAATAGTCGCGTTTCTCAATGCGGCTGCCATATTGGTCTACAACATCAAATGTTATAGTTTGACGGTAGAAATCTTTGTCGAGCTTTATTCTTTGTGATGCCATGATTTTAGCTAATCCCTATGGTGTTTTTTTGTAACATCTTTATGTGGGCGTGCTCAGCATCTTCAATAGCCGCGGTGATTGTATCCATGCTATCAATACATGGTATTGCCCCATGGCTACTTGTTGTGATAAGCCTGTGCTCGTGTTCGTTATCAACGCGGATAACAGTGTCTACAGCGATGAAGTTTACACAGCCATCCTTGTCATGAATACGCGCATAGGCGTTAAAATCCATAAACATATCTTTTGTAAGAAGGCGGGTGTCTTTTAACTGTCTGAGCTGGTTTTGCTGTGCCTGTAATAGGGATGCATAAATTTCTTCAGGGGTTTCGCCAGTGCACCATCTTTTATTTATGGAATGCACGGTTGTTTTATTCCCAGATTTAGTGGCATATGCTTGTGGCTTGCAACGTCCTTCAATGCGTGTGATGTGGGCAATATTGATGCGGGCTGTATTGCCCTCGACATCATTTGCGCGTAGAAAGGCCTGAATTAGCTGTGACATTATGTACTCCCATTTTACATGGAGCAAATATACGTAAACGCCAGTGTTATGTCAACATAATTATGAAAAGCATATTGGGGGGCTTTGATGGCTGGTGGCCTAGAGTGTCAGTGACTTTACTTGATCCAAAATCGCGCGTTTGCGTTTATCTATAACAGCTTGAATTTCTGCGGTATTTTCGGTAACAATGTATTGATTGCCGCTGGCAAAGGTTAGGCGTGAGACATCTGTTAACTTTGCGCGCGTTTCGCTTGGGAAGAGGACATCTTCTTTAACCGTGTCTATAGTTTCAATATTTTCGTAATTTTCTATTGTGGTAGGCAAGGGCTTGCGGTTACCAGTGATATCAACCTTATGAAGTTCAATGGCTTTATTGAAATTTACGGCAAGGTCTAGATTTAATTTCTGTTTCTGGACATGGTCTTTTTGCGTTTGAATAAGCGCTGAAATTTCTTCAGGGGATTGCTCAACGATAAAGCGCTGTTTGCTTGTCGTGTAAAGCTCGCTGCCTTTTCTATATTCTTGTCTGATGTCTATCTGCATTGGCTCAAGGCGGCTGAGTTGACGGCGGAGCCATCCAGCATCCTCAGCCACTGGCTTTGGTGGCTGTTTGGTTTCTACTGTGTCGATAACAGAAGTCTGCTGTATATAGGTCGATATAAGGTCATAATCAGCGATGACAATGTCTTTACGCGGGTAGAAAAACAGCGAACCGTCATTGCGCTGCATTTGTGTGAGCGTAATGGACTTATCAAATTGTGTGTCAGTTAGCTTTTGTTCAAAATTCCCTGTTGATGTCATGTCGCATATCCGCCCTTAATTATTGAGATATAAGGTTTTAGCAAAATGACAGGCACGTGTCAAGCTTATGGAAAGACAACGTCGCCTTGTGATGGTCTGTAACCAGGGTCGGGCAGATCATCGGGAGAAAAGAGGCTGCCATCTTCATTATAGGCGCCATCGCGGACATCTTCTTCATCTTCATACAGGTCATCGCTGTCCTCAGGCGGAACAAATTCTTCATTAAGAAGAACGATGGATATGCGGCGGTTCTTCGCGTTTGTCGGGTCTTCTTTGATGAATGGGTCGCGCGCCGATTTACCGATGACGTTTTCAATTTTATCAGCAGGGTAGCCGCTGCTTTGTAAGACACGGCGCGTTGCATTGGCGCGGTCGGCGGAAAGTTCCCAGTTTGTATAGTTTTTACGCGAAGTATAGGGCTTAGAATCTGTATGCCCGCGTATGGATAAATCATTTGGCATGTCTGATATCACTTCGGATATTAGGCCGACAACTTCCTCGGTCTTGCTGAACATGCGTGCGCTGCCGCTTGGGAACATAGCTTCGCCTTCTTTATCAACAATTTGAATTTTTAGGCCTTCAGGGGTGATTTCAACGATAATGTTTTCTGAAAGCTTTTTCAGACGCGGGTTTTCTTTTATCGCTTGCTCTAGCTGGGCTTTCTTGTCTTCAAATTTTTCTTTTTGGCGGCGTTCAAATTCTTTTTTCAGCGCTTCGTCTTTTACTTTTTTGATATTTGCTTTTTGGTTTTTGTCACCATCGCCTGTTTTTGGGCGCGACGGATTTGGGCGCGCAGTTGCGGTCAGTGGATTATTGTCATGGGCGCGCGCACCTTCGGGAGAGTTTGTCCGCCCGCCCATTGCGCCATTAGATCCACCAGTTGCCGCTGAAACCTGTGGGTGTGTGGGGTCGTTGAAGAAGGCGGAAAGTTTAGACTTCATTTCATCGGTTGTTACGTTGAGTAACCAAAGGAGTAAGAAGAAGGCCATCATCGCGGTTACGAAATCGGCATAAGCAACCTTCCACGCGCCGCCATGGTGGCCGTGCCCAGCTTTTTTGACCTTCTTAATGATGATCGGCTGTTTGCTTTCTTCTTCAGACATACGTCTTGGTCCAGTGCTTTTATTCGTGTTTTGTGTTATGCGCCCTATATATTTAGGTTGGTGCAGGTATCTCGTTCAGAATCTCTTCAAGTTCTTGGAAGCTTGGTTGAACATCATGGGGTAAAAACTTACGAGAGAACTCAACGGCGACTTGTGGAGCGGCACCGCTTAAAAATGCGATGATGCCGACACGTAATGACTTGTAATACATGACTTCAGTTGTGCCGCGATGTGACATCGCACTCGCAATCGGCCCAACAAAGCCGTAAGCAACCCAAACACCAAGGAACGTACCAACAAGCGCGCCGCCAATCATTTTACCCAAAATTTCAGGCGGCTCTGAAATTGAGGCCATCGTTTTAATAATCCCCAAAACGGCGGCAACAATACCAAGGGCTGGGATACCATCTGCCATGGCTTGCATGGCGTGGCCCGGGTGGCCGTGATGATGCTCAATGGTTTCGATCTCTTCATCCATCAGGGCTTCAATTTCATGAGGGTTTTCATTGCCCAGAGAAATAATCCGTAAATAATCGCATAAAAAGACTAAGGCGTGGTGGTTGTGTTGGAAGCTTGGGAAGTTACCAAAAAGGTCGCTTTCTTCGGGGTTTTCAATATGGGTCTCTAAGGCCAGCCAACCTTTGGTACGGGCGAGCTTAAATACGCTGTAAAGCATAGACAGCATGTCGATATAATCAGCTTTAGAATAAGCATTGGGTTTTGCGAGGGCCTTAAAATAGGTCAAAGTGAATTTTACAGCGTCAGAGCTATTGGCAACTAAAAAGGCGGCGATAGCACAGCCAAGGATAATGATAACCTCACCAGGCATTGCAGGCAGGATCAACCCCGTCATCAATTTCATTGTTTTATCAACGCCAGCCGCGACCATTAGACCGCCAACCGTACAGACAACAACAAGGAGTAGACCAATAAATTTCATGTTTGCGAATTCTTTTTACTAATAAAACCATATCGAATCAGAAATATTTTTCTGATCAGTGATGTATTATGCGTATATTGCAGGTGTGGTTCAAGGTTGTTTGTAAGGTTATAAAGAGAACAAAAGCATAATTTTGTAGGGATAATAGACAATTACTGCCAATGCCCCTTGATTTTCACGTTAATTAAGTTGTAAATTTTTTAAAGTGATCGTTCACGAATCTATAGTGGATTTTGGGTATTTTTATTTAGGCGGAGAGAAGCTTTGACAACACCGTATTACGAAACCATTCAATTAATCGAAAGGTTGCACCGTTATTTCTTGGACTTGCTGAAGGTTGAATTAGATCGCCGTGGCATTCAAGATATTAACAACATTCAAAGTATGATCCTGCATAATATTGGTATGGATGATTTGACTGTTGGTGAGTTGACGCTGCGTGGATATTACCTTGGCTCTAACGTTTCTTATAACGTGAAGAAAATGGTTGAGAATGACTACCTTGTCCAAGAGCGCTCATTGCATGATAAGCGCTCAATGCGTGTTAAGCTTTCTGCGAAAGGCCGCGAACTCCATGATATGATTTCTGAGATGTTTAAGAAACATGAAAAGAAACTCGAAGGCACAGAGCTGGGCAGCGGCAAGCTGGATGATATGATCCACACAATGAAAATGCTTGAGAGCTTTTGGGTATCTCAAACCAATTTCACAGGTTTGGCGAGCTTAGAAGACCTTTAGGCTTTCGCCTAATATAATTTTAGTGACGGGAGCATGATGCTCCCGTTTTTACTATTTAAGGGGATTATAGAATGAGTGATGCTTTGGCAAATAGAGAAGTTATAATTGAACTACACCCCTATGGGAATTTGGTAAAAATCAGCGCATTTGATGTGGCGAGCCTCACAGAAATATCTATACAGGCGCCCAAGGGCACATCGGAAGATATTATGAAACGCAACGCTTTAAAGCGTTTAGAATACGTTATGCGCAAAAAGGGATTGATCAGCTAAGGCGATCACTCTATATAGATTAATTATGAAAGAAAAAATTTACATTGCTAGCGACCATGGCGGTTATGCATTAAAGCAAGCTATGGTGAATATGTGTATAGATGCTGTCGAGTGGGTTGATTTGGGAGCGCATAGTGATGCGCGCGCTGATTACCCTGTATATGCCGATAAAGTCGCGGAAATATTAAAAGACGCGCCAGATGGGCAGAAGGCCGTATTGGTGTGTGGTAGCGGCATTGGCGTATCCATAGCCGCAAATCGTTATGGCTGGATTAAGGCGGCGCTGTGCACATCTGAAGAAATGGCACGATTGTCCCGCGCGCACAATAATGCAAATGTGCTTGTCCTTGGCGGGCGCTTCACAGATGAGGCGACGGCTGAAAAATGTCTGAATGCATTTTTAAATACACCATTTGAAGGTGGACGGCACGCCGAGCGCGTTGCTATGATACGCGGGTAATCAAAAACTGTTATTTCTATTTGCAATATGATGCCTGTTATGCAGGCGTGAGGAGTGCCCCAAATGTCTAATGCTGCTTTAAAATACTCGCCTGATATGTCGTTTTTTACATCTGGACTAGAGGATACTGATCCTGAGATATTTGCGTCGATCAAAGCTGAACATGAACGTCAGCAAAACCAGATTGAGCTTATCGCCTCTGAAAATATTACATCATTTGCTGTTATGCAGGCACAGGGCTCTGTACTGACGAACAAATATGCGGAAGGCTATCCTGGTCGCCGCTATTATCAGGGCTGCGCGCATGTTGATGCCGTGGAAACACTCGCGATTGAGCGTTTGAAGGCGCTCTTTGGTGCAGGGTTTGCCAATGTGCAGGCTAATTCAGGTTCGCAAGCTAATCAGGCTGTGTATTTGGCGCTATTACAGCCACATGACACAATATTGGGTATGTCTTTGGCTGCGGGCGGGCACTTAACGCATGGTGCTGTGCCAAACCAATCAGGTAAATGGTTTAATGCTGTGCAATATGGCGTACGTAAAGATGATGGTCTGATCGACTTTGATGAGGTGGAGCGCCTTGCGCACGAACACCGCCCGAAAATGATTGTTGCAGGGGCATCTGCTTATCCGCGTGAGATAGACTGGGCGCGCTTCCGTGAAATCGCAGACAGTGTTGGTGCTTATTTATTGGTGGATATGGCGCATTATGCAGGCGTTATTGCGGGCGGCGCATATCCGAACCCGATGCCACATGCGCATGTGGCGACCAGTACAACACATAAGACATTACGCGGCCCACGCGGCGGTATCGTGCTAACCAATGATGCGGATATCGCCAAGAAGATTAATTCAGCGATTTTCCCTGGTTTGCAGGGCGGCCCGCTTGAGCATGTGATTGCAGGGAAGGCGGTTGCTTTTGGGCAGGCGTTGAAACCAGAATTCAAAACCTACGCGCAAGCTGTTGTAAATAATGCAAGAATTTTGTCAGACTCGCTTATTGCTGGCGGGCTTGATATTGTTACTGGCGGTACGGATTGCCACATTGTATTGGTTGATCTGCGCCCCAAGAAATTAACAGGCCGCGCTGCGGATGATGCGTTGGAGCGCGCAGGGATTACCTGTAATAAAAACGCGGTACCGTTTGACCCCGAAAAGCCAATGGTGACATCGGGTATTCGCCTTGGTACGCCTGCGGGTACAACGCGCGGTTTTGGGCCAAAAGAATGGCAAGATATTGCATCTTATATTCTGGAGGTTCTTGACGGGCTTGTGGCGAATGGCGCAGAAGGTAATGACGCCGTTGAAAAGGCGGTTGGCGAGAAAGTAAAGGCGCTATGTGCGCGTTTCCCAATATATGACAGCCCATACGCATAATAAAAAATATTGAACAAAGAGGTTTACGATGAAATGCCCATTTTGCGCACATGAAGAAAGTAATGTGAAGGATTCTCGACCAGCGGAAGACAATACATCAACACGCCGCCGTCGTGAGTGCCCAAGCTGCGGCGGGCGTTTTACCACTTTTGAACGTATTCAGCTGCGGGACATGATTGTTATTAAACAAGACGATAAGCGTCAGCCTTTTGCGCGTGACAAAGTTTTAAACTCATTGCGGGTTGCATTGCGTAAACGCCCTGTGGATATGGAGCGTATTGAAAAGACAGTAAGTGCCATTGTGCGCCAACTTGAATCCTTTGGCGACAATGAAATACCGTCACGCAAGATAGGCGAGCTTGTTATGAAAGCTCTTGCGCATCTCGATACGGTGGCTTATATACGTTACGCTTCAGTGTATAAAGACTTTAGAAATACAGACGATTTTAACGAGTTTGTTGCTGACTTGCAGGCCATTCAATTGTCGAGCAATGATGCAAAAATAGATTTTAAAGTAAAAAAGAAAAAAAAGCCTGACGCAGCGGCTTAAATAAAGCCCCTAATTTTTTAAAGAATGAGAGTGCTTAGATGTTTACAGGTATAATAAGAGATGTAGGACAGATTATGTCCGTTGATGAAAGCCGTGGTGATTTGCGCTTTTCTATTCAAACGGCGCTTGATGTATCTGAAATTAAAATCGGTGCCTCAGTTTCATGTGATGGCTGTTGTTTAACGGTTGTCGCCGTTGGCAAAGATAATTTTTCAGTTGATGCGTCTAAGGAAACACTTAGCAAGACTATATTGGATGAGTGGACATTATGTAGCCGCGTGAATTTGGAACCATCATTGCAAATGGGCGATGAGCTTGGCGGGCATATGGTTAGTGGGCATATTGATGGCGTGCTTACAATTAACGCCATTAAGCGTGAGGGGGATTCTCACCGCCTTATTTTTGATATGCCGGCTGACTTTAAACATCTTATTGCGCCAAAGGGTTCTATTGCTTTGAATGGTATTTCTCTGACAGTTAACGAGGTTACAGATGATGTCTTTGGCGTAAATATTATTCCACATACATGGATGCATACGAACATGGCGTCACTGCAGGTTGGTGACGAAATGAACTTTGAAATTGATATGCTTGCACGCTATGTCGCCCGTATCATGGGTAAAATTTAATATGACTTTGTCGTGTACTGCCAATGCTGCTGATCAGAATGTGACGATGATGTTGTCATCGCCTGAAGAAATTATCGCCGAAGCGCGCGCTGGGCGCATGTTTATTCTGGTCGATGATGAAGACCGCGAAAATGAGGGGGATCTGATTATCCCTGCCGAATTCGCAAATGCGGACATGATTAACTTTATGGCGAAAGAAGGGCGCGGCTTAATCTGCCTTGCGCTTGAAAGTTCTCGCTGTGACCAACTGGGGCTACCGATGATGGTTAGCCGTAATACATCACGCCATGAAACGGCCTTTACGGTGTCGATTGAGGCGCGCGAGGGCGTAACCACGGGTATATCAGCCGCTGACCGTGCAAAGACAATTGCGGTTGCCGTTGATGATGTAACGCAGGCACATGATATTGCAACGCCAGGTCATGTTTTCCCATTACGTGCGAAAGATGGCGGCGTATTAGTTCGCGCAGGGCATACTGAAGCCGCTGTGGATATAGCGAAGCTTGCAGGGCTTAAGGGCGCTGGGGTGATTTGTGAGGTTATGCGCGATGACGGTGAAATGGCGCGGTTGCCTGATTTAACGCTTTACGCACAAAAGCATAAAATGAAAATCGGCACGATTGCGGATTTGATTGAATATCGCCGCCGCACTGAAAAATTGGTTGAACTGATTGAGCAAAAAGATGTCACAAGCCAATATGGCGGTGATTTTCACATGCGGCTTTATCGTTCACTGAGTGATCAGGTAGAGCATGTGGCGCTTGTTTATGGTGATACTTTAAATAAGTTAGATCAGCCTGTAAATGTGCGTATGCATTCGGTGAATGCGTTTTCGGATATATTGGGCACATCAGATTCTGTACTGCATCGCGCGATGGAATATATCGCAGCGCAAGGGCAGGGCGTTGTTGTGCTACTGCGTCAACATGAGGCACACCCGCTATCAACAGGCGATAAAAAAGCTCCCAATGACAAGGGTGACCAGCGTAAGACGCTACGCAATATCGGGCTCGGCGCACAAATATTAATTGACATTGGGGTTAAAGATATGGTTCTTCTCTCCAATAACAAGCCGCATGTCGTCGGCATAGATGGCTATGGCCTAACCATAAATGGATATCAATCCGTTTAACTAAAATAGAGAAACATGATGAGTGATAAGCCGCATATATTGATAATCGAAGCCCGTTTTTATGAAGATATATCCGATATGTTGCTTGAGGGCGCAGTCGAGGCGATTGAAGCCACCGGCGCAACTTATGAAACGCTCGAAGTACCCGGTGCGCTTGAAATGCCACTCGCAATGAAATATGCATGTGAGACAGGCGAATATAGCGCGGTCATTGCGCTTGGCGCGGTTATTCGCGGTGAAACCACACATTACGATATAGTGAGCGAAGATAGTTGTCGCGGCTTGATGCAAATATCATTGGAATACACAATGCCGTTTGGCAATGGCATTCAGACTTGCGAAAACAGAGAGCAAACGCTTGCTCGCTCAGATAAAAATCAGAAAAACAAAGGCGGGGGGGCCGCTGTCGCGGCCTTGCGCATGTTAGAAATTGAACAGCAAATGTATCCGCGTATTGTGAAAGCTTATGCCGCGATGGATGCAGAGCTGGATAACTATAAAGAAGTAGGGTGTGCGTAATGAGTTCAGAACAAAACAAGAAGCCGGATGGCGTTAAGGGTTCTAAAAAAGCACGTGCATCAGCCGCGCGTTTAGCTGCGGTGCAGTCTATATATGCTATAGACGTAGGCGATTTAAGCGCGTCTCACGTTATTGATGATGTTTTAGTGCGCCGTCAGGGGCAGATGCTTGAAGACGAAGAAATGGTTACGCCCGATGGTGTTTTATACAAAAAAATCGTGAATGGTGTGCAGCAGCAACGTGAGAACTTACTTGAAATTACAGAGTCGAGTTGCCCGCGTTTAAAGGCTGGTAGTCTTGAGCCTTTATTGGCGGCAATCATTCTTGCAGGCTGTTTTGAGCTGTTGGCACATGAAGATATTGACGCGCCGATTATCATTAATGAATATATTAATGTTACCCATGCTTTCTATGCAGGGCAAGAGGCCAAAATGGTCAATGGCGTTCTTGACGCTATCGGCAAGCTCCTCAGATAAAAATTATTCGCAATTTTCTCTATTCTTTACTATCCCTTTGTTTGGTATAGGGTTAATGCATTTTCTCACCTGTATAACTGCCGTTTTTACGCATAAATACGTATAAAATAGATTGCATTTTATCTTTTCATAACGTGGTGTTAATGTTTATCCGTTATCCTTTTTAAAGTAAGTGTGGTGACGAACTGTCCAAATGGGTATGGATGTTCCGTCTTGTGAGATCAGATTGGGTTGTTTAATGAAGAAAGTTATATTGGGTTTGGTTGGTATCCTTCTGCTTGGCGGTGGCGCTGGTGGTGGATATATATATCTTAAAAAACCTGCGGAAGCAGCGGCAACTGAACATAATACTGTTGAAGAAAAACATGCGAAAAAGAAAAAAGGCGGGCATGGGGAAGAGGCTATTGAATTTGTACGCCTTGACCCACTCATTTTACCTATTGTTGACCGCGGCGGCTTATCGCAGGTGGTCAGTGTTGTTGTGGCGCTAGAGGTTAAGGATAAACATGCTGCAGAATATGTGCGTAATATGCAGCCACGTATTAAAGACGCATTTATCCAAGAAATGTATGGTGTTATTCACAATCCTGCAGGTATGCAAGACGGTAATGTCATAAAGGTTGGTATCTTAAAAAGCCGTTTAGGACGTATAGGCAGGGAAGTCCTTGGTGATGATGTTGTGCAAGATGTATTGTTACAAGTTGTACAGCAGCGCCCGATTTAGTGAAAATTCCGAGATCAAATGCAAAAAAGCAGCTTAGGTGATAAGCTGCTTTTTCATGTCTCTACGAATAGTTGATAATTTTTACTCATTCACGGGCGTGTTGAACTTACCTAAGTTGCCAAAGAATTGCTGTGCGAGCGTGACTTTATTTCCACCAGTTCTTGTTTTTTCTTTTGATATTGGAACGTCAATACTGTCTTGCGTGATTTCCGCGACCTGAGAAACTTTACCTTCGCTATCAAACTCAATACGTACGACTTTTTTATCTGTTTGTTTTGGATCAAGAATGCCGCGTTTCTCTGTTGTCAGGCCGATATAATACCAGATGTTCGCGTCTAACGTTGATATGGTCGATGGCGAGCCGATTTTCTTGACGACGCTGCGCTGTGTGTCACGCCCTGCAACAATGTCTGCTAAGTCTTCTTGCTCTATGATATGGCCGCGATTTGCCGTTGTCGGCGTGCAGGCGGCAAGTGTCAGCGCCGTGAAAAGCAAGATTACGGTTGCGTGTAAATTTTTTGTGTTTATAAACATGCCTATATCCTTAACAGAGCAAATTGTTTTATTTAAGACTATAAAAGTCATGGTTCTTAATGTTAAAAAGATTATCTATTAGCGAATTTAGGCAAGGAAGGTAAAAAAATCAATGTTTGGTTTGGTTTTCTCTAAAAGAAAAAGAGTACAAAAAATACGTGCCCAGAAAATGTTAGCTGAGGTGAACGCATTAGCACGTGAGCAAAGCTTTTATAAAGAGCTTGGTGTGCCTGATACAATGACAGGTCGCTTTGACTTGATTTCGTTAGTTGCAGCCTTTGTTATTATTCGCCTTAAACAGATTGAAACGCAGGAATCGCAGGCGATGGCGCAGCGTTTCTTTGATGTTATGTTCCGTCAATTTGATTATTCATTGCGCGAAAGCGGTGTTGGTGATCTTGGTGTGCCCAAACATATGAAACGCATGATGCAGGGCATGCAAGGCCGCACGCATTTTTATGAAATGGCTTATGTCGGCGGTGTGGATGAAAATGGCAAGACGCTTAATCAAGATGATAAATTAGATATATTAAACCGCAATTTGTATTCGGGCGTATTGGACGATGCAGATTCGCAACTTGCGTCTTGTTATGATGTGACCAGCACGTTAGCGGATCACATTATGCGCCTTACGGATCATGAGATTTTAGCGGGAGAATTAATGCTTCCTGCCTATGATGAATTACTTACGAATAAAAAGAGTGCTGCGTAAATGAATGTAGAAGAACAAGAACGTCCACAATGGAATGTGTTTTACCGCGTTGACAAGCTGTCTACGCAGCGCGATAGCCTTGATATTGCGGCTTTTCCTGAGGATTACGACGATATAGCTTCGTGGCTGCAGGTTGATTCGATAACGGATGTTCGTGCGGAGATTAAAATTTGTCGTCCGAAAAACAATCACCTTATCTATGTGAGTGGCACCGTTTATGGCGAAATCACGCAAAGCTGTGTACGTAGTTTGAAGCCTGTTGTGACCAAAATTGCAGAGCCTTTTGATGCGTATTATTCTGAAACAGATAAGGCCATTTCTTTTGAAAAAGGGAAAAGTGACCTTATGATACGCCACGGTCATGACGAAGTGCCGATGCTTGATGAACGCGATGATCCAGAGCCGATTATAGACGGTGTGATTAATATGGGCGAACTTGTTATGCAGTTTTTGGCGCTAGCTGTGCCGCTTTATCCAAAGCATGAAGATGAAGATATACCAGAAGTAAAATCAGCAGATGTTTCGGTCATTTTTGATGATGAGATTGAGACAAAAGGTAAGGGGGACGCTTCCGAGAAATATAGCCCATTTCAGGAGCTTGCTTCATGGCGCAGTAAGGTGCAATTAGACGAGGATGATGTGCCAGAGGCGCAAAATGACGAAAAAGATGACAAGAAATAAATAAAGTTCTTGAACTTTTTATTATTATGCATTATTACCAACCTTCGAATTACAACGTATAAAAATTGAGGATAGCAGGATATGGCTGTACCTAAGAGTAAGACATCAAAATCAAAACGTAACATGCGCCGTGCACATGATGCATTGACCGTGGAAAACTGGGTTGAAGACAAAAACACAGGTGAAGCGAAGCGCCGCCACCACATCGACCTTAAAACAGGCATGTATAAAGGCCGTCAGGTTATCGCGGGCAGCAACGATTAATTTCGTCGCGCAAGTTTAAGAATTGTGGAGAACGCCACGGCACATCGTCCGTGGCTTTTTCTGTGGTTGCATCTTTTAAACTTTGGTGCAATTATGTGCGCTTGTAATGGGTCTTTTGAAGAGTCTCTTTCAGAATTCATTTGATAATTTCGGGAATTCCTAATGTCATTTAATCTTACAGTTGCTTTAGACGCTATGGGCGGCGATCACGGTATTGAGGCTGTGATCCCTGGTGCTGATTTAGCGCTTAAAACGATGCCTGAATTAAAGTTTGTCATTTACGGTGACGAAGGAAAAATACGCCCTGTACTTGCACGTTACGCCAATTTGCGTAAACGCTGTGAAGTTGTTCATACTGACACAGCCATTTCTAATGATGAAAAGCCAGCCATTGCACTGCGCAGCGGGCGCCAGTCAAGTATGCGCCTTGCGATTAATGCCGTTAAAGATGGGCACGCCGATTGTATCGTGTCGTCTGGTAACACAGGTGCGTTAATGGCGATGGCCAAAATGGTTCTTAAATGCCTGCCGGGTATACATCGCCCAGCCATTGCGAGTGTTTTGCCAACAATTTCGCGTGATACTGTGGTGCTTGACCTTGGCGCGAATATTGTTTGCGATACTGAGATGCTGACGCAGTTTGCAGTACTTGGCGCAGTCTATGCGCGCGTTGTTGAAGGTATCCCCGCGCCGCGTATTGGTCTTTTGAACGTCGGCACGGAAGACATGAAGGGCGGCGAAATGCTGCGTGAGACGGCAACCATATTAAGTAAGGTTAAGCTTCCGGGTAAGTTTTTGGGCTTTGTTGAGGGTGTGGATATAACAAATGGCCGCGCCGATGTTATTGTGACGGATGGCTTTACGGGTAATGTAGCACTGAAAACCGCTGAGGGCGTTGCTAAAATGTCTGAGCATTATATGCGCCGCGCGTTTAAATCATCGCCGTTTGCTATGTTGGGCGCTTTGCTTGCATATCGTTCATTCAAAAAAGTCAAAAAAGAACTCGACCCACGTTATTATAATGGCGGTATGTTTCTTGGTCTTGATGGTATTTGCGTCAAAAGTCATGGCGGCAGTGACCATATTGGTTTTGCCAATGCGATTAAGGTCGCAGCAGAATTAGCGCATCACGGTTTTAATGACCGCGTTGCCGTTGAAATTGAACAGCTTATGAGCCAAGAATCATTTTTTGTCTCTGATATAGGCGAAGAAGAAAGCGTATAAATTAATGACTATTCGTTCTGTAATATCGGCGACAGGTTCTTACCTGCCTGAGAAAATTATGAGCAATGCGGATCTTGAAAAGATTGTTGATACCTCTGATGAATGGATCGTACAACGTTCAGGCATTCGTAACCGTCACATTTCAAATGATACAGAAACCGCCGGTTATATGGCAACCAAAGCGGCGCTGAAGGCGCTGGAGATGGCTGGCATTGATGCATCAGACATTGATGGCATAATTGTCGCAACGACTACTGCTGACCGCACGTTCCCGTCTGTGGCGGTTCAGGTACAGCACGCCATTGGCGCACCAGTCGGCGTTGCTTTTGATGTGCAGGCAGTGTGTTCAGGCTTTGTTTACGCTTTAAGCGTTGCCGATGCGATGATGAAGACAGGCATGTTAAAGCGCGTGCTGGTTATCGGGGCGGAGCGCATGTCGTCGATCCTTAACTGGGAAGACCGCACAACATGCGTGTTATTTGGCGATGGCGCGGGCGCGGTATTGCTCGAAGCGCAAGAGGGCAAGGGCGATAAGACGGATCGCGGTATTCACGGCAGCGTTTTAAAAGCTAACGGTAAATACCAAGATATTCTCTACACTGATGGCGGCGTCAGCACGACGAAACTTAGCGGGCATATTGTTATGCAGGGTAAGGAAGTATTCAAGCGCGCTGTTGGCTATTTAAGCGAAGTGGTCGAAGATGTTTTGGCTGTGTGTGACCTTGAACAGCCCGATATTGACTGGCTTATTCCGCATCAAGCGAATATTCGAATCATTGAAAGCGCGGCGAAGAAGCTTGGCGTGTCGATGGACCGCGTTGTTGTGACGCTTGAAAACCATGGCAACACATCAGCGGCATCTATCCCGCTCGCCTTGGATGATGCAAACCGCAGCGGTAAAATCCAAAAAGGCGAAGTTTTGCTGTTTGAAGCCTTGGGCGGCGGCATTACTTGGGGCGCTATTTTACTGCGTTTCTAGGTCTATTTCAGGGTGTCTTTTTATTTTATAGTGTTTTTACGTGCTTATTAGCGAAACGTTAATAAAATTTTTTCCTTTAAATGTCAAAATGATAGCTGTGGATGTTCATTTAGATATACTTGACCTTTCGGTATGTATATAATATTTTTTTTACAAAGAGGAGAAATCTGCCATGACACAAACTGTTACGCGCGCTGATCTTGCTGAAGTCCTATATGAAGAAGTAGGTCTTTCCAGAGCTGAGTCTGCTGAGTTTGTTGATGATATTTTGAATGAAGTATCAGACGCATTAGTCGATGGTGAAAATGTAAAAATTTCATCATTTGGTAGCTTTACACTTCGTGATAAAAAACAAAGAATTGGTCGTAACCCGAAAACGGGTGAGGAAGTGCCAATTACGCCACGCCGCGTATTAATCTTCCGTGCGTCACATATTCTTAAAGAAAAAATGAATAAGTAAAAACGGTACAGGCCTTGATTGTGTTAACGGCGCAATATTTAAGGTTTCATAGTTGGGTGTAAACAGGGAACTTTTTGTTGAATAAAAGTAAGGTACACCTTATGCACAAAACGAAATCAAATCAGAGTAAGAAGTCTTCCAGCGCGTTTCGCACAATTCGGGAGGTTGCAGAGCATTTAGGCGTTCAGCAGCATGTGCTACGTTTTTGGGAAGGTAAATTCACACAAATTCAGCCAGTAAAGCGCAGTGGCGGTCGCCGCTATTACCGTCCAGAGGATATGGAAGTGCTAGAGGTCGTGCATAATTTATTGCATGTTCAAGGCTATACCATTAAGGGCGCACAAAAATTACTGCGCGGCAAAAGCAAATCTAAAATCGTTGAAATGAATTTGCGTGTTATTGATAAGTCAGCGCAGATTTCGGATGTTAGTCATACGGAAGACGTTGTCCATAAAAGCCATGCAGGCAATGATAACGGCGTTTCAGACCAGATTGGCTTTAGCGATCAGCAGCGCGCGACATTGCGCTCAATGCTCGGCGAATTAAAAGCGCTCCGCGCCATGGTCGGCGAATAAGCATTCGATATTATAAAGATGATAAGCGCCCATGCCGGATAATACTGGCGGGGCGTTTTATTATTGTGAACGGTGATTTACTGTGGTGACCACGCTCCGCAGCTGCCGCCAAGTTTATTGACATGCTGGCTGGCAAGCATGAAGCGGTTCATCGCGGTAACTTCATAGGCTGAACCATTGGGCAGGTTTACTTGCGCCGTGGCGTAATATTTTCCCCACTCAACGGACACATTCTCACCCGCTGCGCCTTGGCAGTTATGTGTGTTGTCATCAATATGACCGCAGGCCGAAAGCGCGGCAAGGCCGAAACAAAGTGCTAAAGCGGGCAGGGCTTTCATTTTTATTGTTGTCATTTTTATAAATCCTATATGTCTGCTTGCTTTCTTAGTAGCAGTTTGATAAAAACTTTGCAAGTAAACTACTCTTACGGTACGGAACGTGGCGCAGCCTGGTTAGCGCACTAAGCTGGGGGCTTAGGGGTCGGAGGTTCAAATCCTCTCGTTCCGACCATTTTTTTCATTCGATGTACTCCCAATGCCACCAAATATGTGATGAGTGATCAATATAGTGTATTTGCCTGCAGATTTGTGTGGATGATTGATATATAACTATATGTTTATGTTATAATTTTGAGTGTGACGAAATGAGCTATTTGCAAGCAAAAATCAATAAGAAAGATGCTCTGATTAAAGGGCGGATTGCTGAATCTCTTGTCAGGGAATTGCTCTCTATGCTTGAGATGGATGTATATGCTTATGGGATTGAGTGTCAATTGCCTCGTATTGCGCGCCTTCACCACGCTGGTCAAGTTGAACGGAATGTTGCTTTGATGCATGTTGCAAATCAACCTGATTTTATTGTTTGTGCGCACCATAATAACAAAGCTACTGTTTATCGCGTCGAGGTTAAGTTTCGTGCAAATGGTAAAATCAACGTATCAGAATTATCTTGTTATGATGATGATGTGATTTTCGTTTTAATGGACATGGAGACTTTTTATGTCCTAGAAAAAGCAGATCTAGATAAGAAATATAAAGGGCGCTCTCGTTTGTTATTCAAGAGTCTTAGGCGTTTATCGCAAGACAGTGTTTTTGCCTTTACGCCTTATCAGAAAAAGGTGGTTTTTGAATTTTCGCAATATGTATCTAAATATCTTGGTTCGCCGCATATTATGGGGTATTTGAAGCCTGATAAAATGCTGGAAGATAAGCAGACGCCATTGTTTAAACGTGTTCTGAGTAGATTAAAGAGAATGTGATTTTTTTGCTATTGCTGCGCTAATCTATCAATGTGGCGCGTAATCGTTTCGTAATTTCGTTCTTTGGTATTCATCATTCTAAAATTACGGCTATGTGTTAGCGGAACGCCTTTTGCGGCGACTTCTGTGGCCATTTTTATTTGGGTTGTGGGATCGAAGACGATCCAGCTTGTGTGTCCGCTATATTCATATGTGTTGGTGTAGGCGACGCCATCATAGCCTTTTTGTTTTAAGGCTTGGGTCAGGCGCTCTGCTTTCCAAAAATCTTCTGAACAATCTGCAAGGCGGTAATGAGCGAAAAGCTGATTGGGGTATTCGCGCTGTATGTAGGCAAGGTGATTTGGGTCGTCACATGCGGGGTGTTTGGCTGCATTGTCCTCGGCAGCACTGATCCATTTGGTTTCGGCGCGGCTTAATATGCCCCATTTGTTTAAATGATCAATAATGTTCCAAATTGGGTGGATGCTGATATCGGGGATACCAAGCGGTTTTTTAATGTTGAGCACGACGGGGTAGACCACGCCGCCACGATCATCGGCAGGTGTGTGCGGTGCGTGTTTGTTGAACCCTGTAAAGCCGTTTGCGGCATCGACATTGCCAAAATGGCTATAGGGGAAGAAATCTGTGTCGCCGAGGTCGCAGCGTGAACCGTGATATTGCACAAGCGGATAGCCACGCTTGTCGCATACAACCGAGCCTTCAAACCATTTCAGGAATTCTTGGGCTTGCATGTTGTTTTGACATAGGCGCGAACGTGCAGGGGCAATGCTTTTGCGGTTAAAGCAATTGGCGACGCTACCATTAAGGTGCGTTAAAATATCGTCTGTTTCTTTCATGTGCTTAATACTTGCCCCGCGGCTTTTTATTGTTTATAGAAGTTCTCCAACAATATGTCAAATTGTTATTGACATATTCGAGACTTGCTGTATGAATGAATAATATTAAAATAGGAGCAAATTTATGCGCATAGAACCGACATTCGGAACCGCAGATATAATCTTTGATACCACGAATGAACCGTATATTACGGAAGATTTCACGAATATTGATGTGCGTGACCCGCGTGAGCCGATATTGGGCATAAGCTTTTCACCTGCTGCTGCGCCAGAGCCAGAGCCGTCAGAAGAGCTAGAAGCGGAGGCTGCGTCAAGTGCAGAAAATGCAGATACGCCAGTTGCTGAACAGAATGATAATAAGGCGGCATCTTTAAAGCCGCAGATATAAATAAATATATATAGCATATAGGTGCTAAGTTGGGAGCGTGCATCATGAGTGATGAGAATTATAAGCAGTATAATGAAGGCTTTGTGAGCGTTAGTGATGGGCATGAAATCTATTTTGCCGAACACGGTAACCCTGATGGTATCCCGATTTTGCTGGTACATGGCGGCCCCGGTGGGCGGAGTTATGCGTCAAATGCGGCTATCGCAGATTTAGATAAATTTAGAGTCATACGTTTTGACCAGCGTGGCACTGGTAACAGCAGGTTTGAAGACCAGATGCGCGGGCAAACCATTGGCAATCAAGTGCAAGATATTGAAGCTATCCGCCTTGCTTTGGGCGTAGAAGAATTCGTGCTTTTGGGCGGTTCTTACGGCACGACACTTTCAACCTATTATCGCTTGAATTATCCAGAAAACGTACAAGCGCATTTTATGCGGGCATTGTTTTATGGCGATAAAGCAGGGGCGGCACATATTGCAGAGGGCGGCGGCTATGGCAGCGCCTATGCGCGTCATGCAGGTACAGCGCATGAAGATGCGCTCGTCAATGCGTGGCAGAGCTATGCCAATTACCCTGCAGAAATATCGCAAGACCTTGCGCGGTTAGATTTAACGGCGGCCTATAATGTGCTGATTAATTCCGATGATCCGTCCGTGGTGCGTGAAGCGGGGTTGCGCTTTGATCGCATGGATACGGCAATTGTAACGGCATTGCCACGCCCAGATTTAATTGCCGCATTGGACGATGATGTAGAAGATAGCGTTAATTTAACGCGCCTATTTATGCATTTTGCGGCAAATGAATTTACTTACCATTCGCAGCAGAATATGATTATTGGCTTGAAATCTACGGAGAATATACCGACAACATTAATACATGGCGCTCGTGATTATATCTGCCCTGTACGTTATGCGCAGGCGCTGAAAGAGGCTTGCCCTGATGTTGATGTGCAAATCATTGCAGATGCGGGGCACAGCTTGGCGGATGCGCCACTTGTGGCGGCAATGAAAAGTGCTTTGCAGGCCTATGGTTGCAATAAAGTAAGCATCCCATCTTGATTACCATTGATTAAAACTTGAAAATGATGGCGTTTTAGGTGTTTGTGATGTGGTAAAATGATACCTATTTTACAAGCTATTGTTTTTGTTGTGTTTTATCTTGTTTGAGGGCGTTGACAATGTCTTTGTAATTATGCATAAATGCATCCAGAAATTATTTAACTAAAGAGAAGTCTAAAACATGAAAACATATTCTGCGAAGCCGAGTGAGGTGGAGAAAAAGTGGTTTGTTGTTGACGCGGAAGGCGTGATTTTGGGTCGTTTGGCGAGCCAGATTGCAATGCGTCTACGTGGCAAGCATAAGCCAACATTTACGCCGCATATTGATTGCGGTGATAACATTGTTGTTATTAATGCTGATAAAGTTCGCCTAACAGGTAACAAGCGTGCGGACAGCATTCATTACTGGCACACTGGTCACCCAGGCGGTATTAAACAACGCTCAAAAGGTCAAATCCTTGATGGTAAGCACCCTGAGCGCGTACTTGAAAAAGCTGTTGAGCGTATGCTTCCTAAAGGTCCAATGGGCCGTCAGCAACTGAAAAATCTTCGTGTTTATGCTGGCCCTGAGCATGAGCAAGCCGCACAGCAGCCTGAAGTTTGGGATGTTGCAGGTATGAACCCTAAGAATAAGAGAGCTTAATAATGGTTGAAATTGAGAAAAAAGTTACTGATCTCGCAGATCTAGCAGGCAGTGAAGTTGCAACTGAAGCTCCGAAGCGCGAAGCAAAACATGATTCTTTTGGTCGTGCATATGCGACTGGTCGTCGTAAAGAGTCTGTTGCACGTGTTTGGATTAAGCCAGGTACAGGTAAAGTTGTTGTAAACGGTAAAGAACAGTCAGTGTATTTTGGCCGTAAAACACATCTTTTGGTTTTAAATCAGCCTTTCTTGGTTGTTAAACGTACAAACCAATTCGATGTCATGTGTACAGTTAAAGGCGGCGGTCTTTCTGGCCAAGCTGGTGCGATCCGTCACGCGATCTCACGTGCACTTGAAAACTTTGAACCAACACTACGTCCTGCGCTTAAGGCCGCGGGCATGATGACACGTGATGCACGTATCGTTGAACGTAAGAAAATTGGTAAGCACAAAGCACGTCGTACAAAACAGTGGGCGAAGCGTTAAGCAATATCCCTCCGTTTATACGGCCTATATATCAAAACTCCGCAAGGCTCAGCCTTTGCGGAGTTTTTTATTGTTTTCTTTGTGCGCGTGTCGTTATGGCAGAAAAGTTTGACGCAGCAGGGTAAACCATAATGGCAGGTTTTCAGTTTTAGTTGCAAATTCGCAAATGAGGCTTGCCCCTATAATGTATAAGACGGGGATCAGTAGGCCGATATGTCCTAAATTTGTCTTGATGACCGTGAGGTCAGCATTGCCGATCATGTCACGTAAGCTGTAGCGTATTTTAATTTTTGCTAAATAGGATGTAAGCACAAAGGTAATTAATAGGGGGCTGGCTTGCAACAATGTAGTCATGGTGTGCGCGAGCATGGGGCTGCTTTGTTTGATGTTTGCAGGTACAAGGCTGTCGCCATTATAATGTAAATAAATGAGATAAAGCCCCAAAGATAAGGTGAGCCCCGCGGCCATTGCGACGAGGCGCGGGAGTAACGTGATGTTTTTTAGCGCGCGGCGGGTTTGCTGTATCAGGGATTTTAATTGACCGTCGCGTACGCCAAGCGGATAAATTTGTTTGAGTTGACGCAGTGCATTGCTGTTTGTGTTGCGGATAGTTAAAGACAATGTTTCCTTGATAATTGAAAATTTAATAGCATTTTTTAGGTTATCTTTGCTGTTTTTCTTGTCTTTTGCTGCTTTCTTGAGGTCTTCAATGCCATTTTTAGCCAAAATCTCTATAAATGGATCGAATTCTGAGAATTTTGGTTTGAAACCGAGGATTTTTCCTGCGTATTCGTCTTCTCCAATGCTAATTATAATGTCTGCACTGGGGCAGCGTATTTCGAAAGGGATTGAGATGAGGTCTTTCTGCTTGGCTTGCTTTGTTGCGTCATGCTCAGCGGTTTTTATTTGCGTTTGCGTAGTGCGTTGGTTTGACAAATCATCATTTTTTGCGCGCTTAGGTGTTATTTTTGCATGTATCGTGAAGTTCTTGCGCGTTTTTTCGTTTTTGAGATAATCTGTAATTTCTTTTGGCAGTTTTGCAATGTCATCACATTTGAACATGCTTTGTGCTTCGGCTTCAAAATGGTTGATGACAGAAAAGACGCCGCTGCTAGCGCATTTTGTGCAGGGGGCATAGCCCTGCGCTTTGCAATATACGCAGTTTATGGTGCCTTTGCCGTGACATTTTATACAATTCACTGTCCCCATGGCGTTGCAATGTGGGCAGTTTTGTTTGCCATTTGCACTATGGATAAAGCGCTGCCCGCTGCAGTGATGGCATTGGATGCGGTTCCTGCCGTGACAGGTGTCGCATGGCTTCTGTCCCGTTGTGTTGCATTGCGGACAGGGGATTTTTCCTTGTTTTTGGCAGGCAGGGCAGTCTTGGTGTAAAACGTAATCATGTTTTAATGTTTCAAGAGGCATACGCATCGTCTTGGCTGTGAAGCCGTTATGTGGATCCTTCTTCGTAAAGCCTTTGATGATGGCTTCGCGCGTATCAGGATTGGTCACGGCATTATGTATGCGCGTGGCGGCTTTGACGTTGATTTCGGATTCATGAGCAATGGGAGTTGCGGCGCTATTGCGTCCAGGCTCGGTTCTTTTGGCGATGACAGGCTTGAGGTGCAGCAGGGTTTTTGTCGTGAAAATATGGGTCCTACCCTCATAAGATTTGATTTTGACATCATCAATTTCAGCGCCATTACCCTTAACGGCGCGTTTTATTTTCTTAAGTGTTGTGTCCAAAAGCTTTTGAGAGATTGGTTCATAACTGCGGCTTTGTAGTGGTTCGTCCATGATCTATATGTTATTTTGTAGTGATTAAAAGGAAATCAGATAACGCTGAGATACACCTATATCCCATATGTGTAGCTGTATAGGCTCAAAAATCAGGAGTGCTTTATAATGACTATAAAACAACCGTGCGGATTCATTCTGCCCTATAAAGGCATTGTACCTAAGATAGATGATAACGCATTTATAGCCCCTACGGCTAGTATAATCGGTGATGTTGAAATTGGCGCGGATAGTCAAATTTGGTATGGCTGCACTGTGCGCGGTGATGTGAATGATATTAAAATCGGCGCGCGGACAAATATTCAAGATGGCAGTGTTATTCATGTAACGCATGGCTTTTCTGGTACGCATATTGGTGATGACGTTACGGTGGGGCATAATGCGATACTCCATGCCTGCACGGTACATGATAAAGGTTTTGTAGGGATGCAAGCTTGCGTTATGGATGGCGCAGTCGTTGAAAGCTATGGTATGGTTGCGGCTGGTGCGTTAGTGCCACCAGGCAAAGTGGTAAAATCTGGCGAGCTTTGGGTGGGGCGGCCGGCCAAAGCTGTGCGTGAGCTTAGCGATGATGAGCGTAAATATATTGACTGGTCTGCGCCGCATTATGTAGTGCTTGGCGCGGAGCACAAAAAGAGCTGTTTAGAGCCTTTGTAAATAAATACGTGGTTTTCTTGATATAGGTGATTGCTTTTTTACCCGCTTAGAGGCAAAATATATAGTGAAGTTCGTAGGCAAGCATTCTGTTTGCGCAATCATAAGGAAGATTTTTTGATGTCATTTCGTTTGGGTATTTTAGCGGCAGTTACAGCTATGGCAGCTGTTCTAGGGGGCGCGCATTCAGCGCAAGCCAATTATTTTGTATGGACGGACCCAGATTCGGAACTTACGCTTTCTTACCCTGATACGTGGTTGCGTATAAACAACCAAAATCCAGATGATGTGTTTAGCGTTTCTGCGCCTTCTGGTGAAGACATGGCGACATGCCGCGTTGGTGTGCGTGAAGATAAGCGTTTTTTATATTATCCGCAGCGTTACCGTGATGCGGTACAAAAAGTTGCTTATAGCACTGAGTTCTGGTCAAGCGTTTTTGCGGGCTATGATAATGTGAAGGTGCATAGCTATTTAGATGGTGCAGGACTTGGACATGGTATGGGCAGCTACGCTTTGATTACATATGATGAATTGTATCCAAAAGATGATGTGAAGGGGATGGCAGGTATTATGCTTGTTTCGCTGTACCATGATGATGCGTATATTGCTTCATGCTCATCAAAAAAGGCTGCTTTTGAGCGTTGGAGAGGTTATTTTGGTTCGTTCCTAGCCTCAATCGAAACAAAGAAAGTTCACCATGAATTGTTTGTCGGTGAATATCGTGACTTCCTTAATGACATTAACATCATTGCTAACCGTCCTGATGGGCTTGAAACGACAAGATATTAGCATGTTTATATGATTATTTGAAAAAGCAGCGTGAAGCTGCTTTTTTTTTGCGTTGTTTTCAGGTAAGAATATCACTGAATAAAAATGTTCCGCGCATAATGGAGCATAATAGAAAAGCAATGTGTTAATGCATGTATATCTGCCCATCGCTGAAATATCTATATCCGTTGAAGCTATACTTTGTTTGGGGCTTTGCGTGGGGTTCTTATCAGGTTTTTTTGGCGTCGGTGGCGGCTTCTTAACAACGCCATTTTTGATGTTTATGGGGGTGCCACCTGCGATTGCCGTGGGGACGCAAACTAGCCAGTTAGTAGCGTCAAGCGTTACAGGTGTTTTGGGGCATTGGAAAAACAAGAATGTAGATGTTAAAATTGCGCTTGTGATGCTTGCGGGCGGGCTTGTCGGCTCTGTTTTTGGCGTGTTTATCTTTAAAATTCTGCAGGCATTGGGGCAGATTGATGTTGCTATTCGTATTCTTTATGTCGTTTTGCTGGGCAGCATTGGTTCTTTGATGTTGTTTGAAACGTCTATGTCGCTCTGGGGGCGCAGGGGCGGGGCAGCGGATGCGCAAAAAGCCGATAAGGTCAGTATGGTGGAAAAAATGCGCGCCAATATACGTGAGTGGCCTTACAAAATACGTTTTCCTGAATCAAAGCTCTATATAAGTGCCTTTGTGCCGGTTGGCATTGGGTTTATTGGCGGCGTTTTGGCGTCTATCCTCGGTATTGGTGGCGGTTTCTTGCTTGTGCCGGCAATGATTTATTTTATGGGGATGCCGGCAACATTGGTTGCAGGAACGTGCTTGTTTCAAATTATTTTCACAACGGGGTTTGCGTCTATTATGCACGCTGTGACCAACCAGACGGTTGATGTTGTTTTGGCCAGTTTGTTGATCCTTGGCGGGGTTGTTGGCGCGCAAATTGGTGTGCGGGCCAGTCGTAATGTAAGCGGCGTGTGGGCGCGTATTATTCTCGCCGCGATTATATTGCTGGTAAGTATTGTGCTTGCGGTGCAGCTATTAATGCCGCCCAAAGAATTATTTTCTATGGAGGTGCGTTGATGATGCGTCTTCTTGTTTGTAAAATAGCGTTTGTTTTATTGTTATGCGGCGTGCCTTTTGCTGGTGCCAACGCCCAGCGTATCGCCGCTGCTAATGATGGCCTGACTTTAGCTTTGGCCGATAAGCATGTTGATATTACAACGAATTTTAGTGGGCGTAATGTTGTGGTTTTTGGCGTTAACGAAACGGGCGGCGCTTTGGTCGTTACGCTTACAGGGCCTGCGGCTTACACGCTGATGCGTAAAAAAGGACAAGCTCTTGGTATTTGGGTTAATGCAAAAACATATGGTTTTAAAGATGTACCTTTATATTACGATTATGCCTTAAATGGTGATGAGCGTGATTTGGGCTCTATGGACTTACTGCGAGCGGATGGTATTGGTGTGAACGCTATGCAATATGTTGTGCGTGGGCGCGTTCCTAGCGCGCAGGCACGCCCTTTTCATGAAGCGTTGATCCGTCAAAAGCAGCAAGCCAAGCATTACGCTTATGACGCCCAGTCGATTGAACTGATTGGGGGAAAGCTGTTTAAAGTGAACTTTGAACTGCCGGCCGATGTGCCTACGGGGGAATATGTCGTAAAAGCAATGGTTTACGACGGTAATGTAAAAATAGCCGAAAGGCGTGAATATTTGCAAATACGCCAAGCTGGTTTTAGCGCACGTTTATATAGCTATGCGACTAACCATTCCTTTTTTTATGGGGTTGGTGTTGTGATTTTTGCTGTATTTATGGGGTATGCTGCGAATGTCATTTTGGCGCGTCGTTAATAAAACAGGGAAGGGAGCTCTTTAGTATGAGTGAAGAAGATAATGAAAAAGGCTATCTGGGTGATGTGGACGTACCGCGCGCGCATAATGTTTTTTTAATTGTGTCTGATAAGGTTGAAAACTGCGAAAAACTTCTATATTTCGTTATGCGCTATGCGAAGAAAATTGGCGCAGGCATCGGTATTGTCCATGTGGCAGAATTGCCAGAATATCAGCATTGGAATAATATTGAAGAGCAAATCCGCGCCGAAATGCGCAGCGCAGCGGAAGCAGAGGTCTACGCCTTGGCTGACCGTCTTGCTGAACATGTTGAGATCAAACCTGTTTTTTACTTTAAAGAAGGTGATTTAGCGGCAGAAATTGTGAAAACAATTAAGGAAGATGAAGCGATTACAGGGCTGTTCCTTAGTGGCCGCGGGGCAAGCGGCCGGCAAGAAGAGCTCGTTAAGCATTTCGCAGGTAAAGGCATGGATCAACTGGGCGTCCCATTGACGATTATTCCTGAGCATTTAGACTTAAGTGCAATTGATGAATTGTTTTAAGACGGATATAAAACAGATAAATAAAGAAGATAAACAAAGAAGGTTATTTCAATATGTTCATTCAAACAGAACAGACACCAAACCCAAATGCGTTAAAGTTTCTACCTGGGCGTGAAGTTCTTTCAGGCGCCTCGGTTGATATTGAGAGCGCTGAAAAAGCCAAGGCAATGTCGCCATTTGCAGCGCGCCTTTTTGATGTTAATGGTGTTAGCGGCGTTTTTCTGGCTTCTGATTACATTTCAGTGACGAAAGCTGATGATGTGGACTGGATTCGCATTAAGCCTTTAATCCTTGCCGTTATCATGGATCATATGGGGGCAAATCTTCCTATTCTTGACGAAAATGGTGCTTATACCGCGTCAGATGCTGCGGATGATGTCGAATTAGATGAAATTTCACAGCAAATTGTTGAATTGATTGATATGCGTATCCGCCCCGCCGTGGCGCAAGATGGCGGCGATATTGAATTTTCAAAATTTGAGGACGGTATTGTTTATGTGCAAATGCGCGGCGCATGTTCGGGCTGCCCTAGTGCGACATTGACACTGAAATCAGGCATTGAAAACATGTTAAAACATTATGTGCCAGAAGTTATTGAAGTGCGCGAATTGCCTATGTAGGGTTTTGGTGTAGGGGGACGTGTCTTTAAGCCTATCCTACACATCTTCATAACGTAATTTTACGTAGCTGCCAGGGGCTTTTTCGAGCCCCTGTTTTACTTTATAAGCGGCGCGTTTTTTGCCTGCAAATGGTACGATCCATTCTTGCCAACGTGGCCACCATGACCCTGTGTGGCGTTCAGATTTTATCATCCATTCTTCGGCGTTGCTCGCCAAGTTATCATTGCGCCAATAACCGTATTTTTCTTTGTGTGGTGGGTTAATAATGCCTGCGATATGACCTGAGCCTGATAGGGTGAAAGTTGCCTCTTGCAATTGCATCGCGCCATTATATGTCGCTACCCACGGCGCAATATGGTCATCCTTGGCGGATATAAAATGGCACGGCGTATCAAAGCTTGTAATGTCTATTTTCTGTCCCTTTATCGTCATTTTGTTCTTTTGACAAAGCTGGTTTTGCACATACATATGTTTTAAATACTGGCGGTGTAGCGCTGCGGGAATATTGGTCGGGTCATCATTCCAGTATAGTAAGTCAAAGGGGAATGGCTCTTTGCCGAGCATGTAATTGTTGATTACAAATGACCAAATCATGTCATTGGCACGCAGTAATGCAAATGTCTGGTGCAGCGCTTCTGCACTTAAAAAACCTTGTTCAGTCATCTGGTCTGTTGTGTCGCCCAGTGCTTCTTCGTCAATAAAGACGTTAAGGTCGCCTGAATCTTTGAAGTTAATCAATGTCGTGAAAAAAGTGGCTGATTTAATGCGGTCTGTATGGCCGTATTTGGCTTTAAGCCATGAAAGGGTGATGGTTAGTAGCGTGCCGCCAATGCAGTAACCAATGACATTGGTTTGCTTCTGCCCTGTAATGGCCTCGACCTCATCAAGGGCGGGGAGTAAGCCGCGTTCCATATAGTCGTCAAATTTATATTCAGCTAGCGATTTGTCTGGGTTTACCCATGAGATAAGAAAAACGGCGTGGCCTTGGTCGAGCGCCCATTTCACAAAGGAGTTTTCAGCCTTTAAATCAAGGATATAAAATTTATTGATAAAAGGCGGCGCGATTAATAGTGGCGTCTCAAATTGCTGCTCTGTTGTTGGTGTGTAATGGATAAGTTCGAATAGTTCGTTTTTGAAGACGACTTGTCCTTCGGTGCTGGCGATGTCTTTGCCAATTTTAAAATCATGTTCATCGGTGGTCGCAATTTTCAGGCGGCCATGGCCGCGTTTAAGGTCTTTGATTAGGTTCTTGAATCCTTGAATTAAATTTTCGCCGCCGGTTTCTGCGGTTTTGCGAATAACTTCGGGGTTGGTCATGGGGAAATTGTTGGGCGCTATCGCATCGGCATATTGGCGCATGTAAAACTGCAAACGCATTTTCATTTTATCGTCAAGCTGGTCGGCGTCATCGGTCAGGTGCACAAGCCAGTCAGCGGTGAGGAAGTAAGATTTTTTGATAAAATCAAACAGTACGGATTCTTGCCATGCGGGGTCTTTAAAGCGGCGGTCATCCATGTGGTGTTGCAAGATTTCTTCGTTAAACTTACTTTGCTTGCTTTTCGCGTCATTGCCAATATTAAAAAACTGTTCTGTGCTTTCTTGGCAAAGCTTTGTCCAGTCTTGCCAATATTGCTGCTGCATTTCGTATAGGCGCTCAGGGTCTTTCATTAACCCACTCCAAAAAGTTGAGAAAATTGTGCTGAAATCTTCAAGGTCAATAGCGCTAGAGAGCAATTCAGGAGGCTGAAATTGTGTCATGAAATCAGAGTATAGTGGCGCGGTTTCTTGCAAAATATTTTGCCACATTTCTATGAATTTATTTGGGTCCGTAAAATTGTGATTTTCGGCGCTGTCTTGGCTTGATGGTTTGTCACTGTTTTGCATGAAATAAGCCCCTCTAAATTAATCATCTGTGTGATGTAGAACACCATTAAGACGTATTAGAGGGGCTTTGTAAATTGCTAAATGCGTCAAGCAAATATTACTTATTTCATAGTCGCTTCTAATGAAGTTTTCGCAGGAATGACATATGTTGTGTTATCAAGCTTTTCGTAATGCTGTTCTAAAAACTCTGTACGTTCAGATTGCACGACTGATTGTGGCTGGTTTTCGTTTGTGCCTTCAGTTGCGATATCAATCGCAGTGCTGTAACCCATGCCGATACCAACAACGCCGCTGCCCAGTGCGCCAACAAGGCCGAAAACAACGGCTGTTTCCTTGCCTTTACCGGCAGCTGAGCCGACAATGCCGCCTGCTGCTGCTGCTGTGAGGCCGCCGCCAAGGGCGAATAGGCCGCAAGCTAGGCTAGTGCCTGTGCCGACCATTGCGGCTGCAAATGCGCCCTTAAGGCCAACAAAGCTCGGTGTTGCTGCATATGCCCAGATACCGCTGATAAGACCAACGAGGCCAACGCCACCGCCGCCGCCGCTGCTTTTTGATGCAGAATTGCTCATATTTTTGATGCTCCCAAATAAGGTTTAATGTTTATATTTTTAATATTATGTATAGTTTTTGGCGTATTTCTTATGTCTTGTCAATCGTGATTGTGATTTTTTATGTATTATATTCAATATTTAACCTGCTGTTTTTAAACAATTTGTCTAAATTTTTTATGTATAGTTGTTATTTCCCTAAGTATAGGTTTGGATTTATAGCAGTGGATAGTCTGATGGGTATGCTTGCGCCATGGCATTATTTCTGGTGACATGGATGTTAGTTGAGTGAATCATTAAGATGAAGAGTAATCATGTTACATAAAACAAGAATTTTAAGCGTATCTTTGGCGGCAACACTTCTGCTCTCTGGTTGTGGCGGTATGCACCCACAGAGTGTTTATGGCTCGAATGGTAAAGTTGCCCATGAAGATACATATGTGCAGAATGCTGTTGAAGTATATGATATTGCGCCAAAAGATATGTCTTACGTGAATTTAGAGCCGCGCATAGATCATGATGTTGTGCAAAGTGATGCTGTTGAGGTTTATGATTTACAGCAGCGCAACGCAAGAATGTCACACAGTAAGCGCGTTGAAGTGCAGTCTAAAGAACGCTGGTCGACGCTGATTTCTATGTGGCGCGGCGGCCTGAATATTGGCCCTTCATTATATGATGATGAAAAGAAAACATATAACGAGTAGAGCGTGTTAAGTGAGTGCAATGCAAACACCTTTTAAAATCGCAATTGCTGGGCTGGGCACAGTTGGGCAAGGCGTTGTTGAAATTATCCAAAAAAATGCAGCGTTAATTGAAAAACGTACAGGGCGAAGCGTTGAAATTTGCGCGGTATCCTCATTTTCGGCTGATAAAAAGCGCCGTGTAGAAATTTCACAATATAAATGGGTTGATAATGCCGTTGATTTGGCTGATTTAGCTGATGTCGATTGTGTGGTTGAGCTTATTGGCGGCGAAAATGGCGTGGCGCATGATTTGGTTTCTCATGCTTTGGATAAGGGGAAGAGCGTTGTTACGGCAAATAAGGCAATGGTTGCGCGTCACGGCTTAAAACTAGCGCAAAATGCCGAGTTTAAAAATGTCGCGCTGAAATACGAAGCTGCTGTTGCGGGAGGGATACCTGCTATTAAAGCTTTGATGGAAGGTCTGGCTGCAAATAATATCAATTCTGTTTTCGGCATTCTCAACGGCACATGTAATTATATTTTGTCTGAAATGGGCTTAAGCGGTCGTGGCTTTGATGATGTGCTGAAAGAAGCGCAGGATAAAGGCTATGCCGAAGCTGACCCAACATTTGATGTGGATGGCATTGATAGCGCACATAAATTATGCATTCTTTCAGCATTGGCCTTTGGCGTAAAGCCTGACCTCGATAATGTTTTGGAGGCGACTTCTGGCATTCGCGGCGTAAGTGCGCTTGATTTTAAAATCGCTGAGGAGCTGGGCTATAAAATAAAATTGCTGGGCAGCGCGCATCAAAATGATGCGGGCGAAATTGCGCAGATGGTTGCGCCTTGCTTGGTGCATAAATCGGCGCAATTAGCATCTGTTGATGGCTCGTTTAATGCGGTGTTTTTTGATGGTGATTTTGTTGACCAAGTCGTCAATGTTGGGCGCGGCGCAGGGGCGGGGCCAACAGCATCCGCAGTGGTCGCTGACATCATGGATATTATGCGCGGCGATGAAAGCGCAGTCTTTGGCGTTAAAGCGCGCGACTTACAAGATGCAAAATGGATTGACGCATCACAAAATGATGACCGTTTCTATATTCATTTATCGGTTGATGATAAGCCGGGCGTGATGGCGAATATTTCATCTGCGCTCAGTACGCATGGCTTGTCGATTGATGAGCTTATTCAGCGCCATTACCATGTTGACGGCCCTGTATCAGTTGTCATGACGACGCATAGAACGGCGCGCGGATCTTTGGATCTCGTCCTTGAAAAATTGAAATCGCTTGAGAGTGTGATTTCAATTGATAGCGTATTTAGAATTATAAAATTTTAACAGGAAGGCAGACCAATGAGTCTTGCGCAAGAAAAGGCGCGCCCCGTGAAGGGCGCTGCATTTGGCATTGAACGTTCTTTGAACAAAGCGCGTTGGGTAATGGCGGAAGAAACGTTAAGCGATGTGCAGGATATTATGCGCATTCAAAAAATGCCTGAACTGGTCGCAAAATTACTGTCATCGCGCGGGATAAAAGGCGATGCGGTTGAACCGTTTATTGAACCGAAATTAGCGCGTGATTTTCCTGACCCATTTTCAATGCAAGGTATGCGCGCTTTCGCAGATGATATCGCGAGCGAAATTGAAAAAGGCACAAAATTCGCGGTTTTTGGTGACTTTGATGTTGATGGCTCAACGTCCTCGGCTGTGTTTATCCGTTTTTTCCGTGCGCTTGGCATCGAAATCCCATTTTATATCCCCGACCGCATGAGTGAAGGCTATGGCCCGAATGTGAATGCGCTGAAAAACTTACAAGATCAAGGCGCAGAATATGTGTTTATTGCCGATTGCGGGACGACATCTTTCGATGTAATTAGCGCAGGTAAGGAAATGGGCTTAAAAATCGTCATTTTTGATCACCATGAACCAGAAGATAAGCTGCCGGTCGCGAACCATGTTATTAACCCTAAACGCCATGACGATGATAGCGGTCTTGATGTACTTGCTGCTGTGGGTGTGTGTTACCTTGCTTGCGTTGCCATTAATAATGTGCTGAAAACGCGCGGTTATTATGATGCAAAGGGGCTAAAAGCGCCTGATATGCGCAGCTTGCTTGATTTAGTGGCCTTGGGCACTGTGTGCGATATGGTGCCGCTTACAGGTGCAAACCGACTGTTTGTTCGCTACGGCCTGCCGATGATTGAGCGCCAGAGTAATATTGGCATCAAAGCGCTCTCAGAGGTCGCTGGCGTTTCTGGCACGGTTGATTCTTATACATGTGGCTTTATGCTCGGCCCGCGCATTAACGCGGGTTCTCGCGTCCACAAAGCGTATTTAGGGGCTGAAATGCTGGCGAGCGAAGACGCTGAACATGCAAAAAACATCGCATGGACGCTGAATGATTGTAACGACAAACGTAAAGCCATCCAAAACGAAATGATTGAACGCGCGAAGCGTAAGGTTGAGGCCGAGGGGCTTGACCAGCATCCATTATTATTTATTGATGATGAGAAAGGCCACCCAGGGCTTAGCGGCCTTGTCGCAGGGCAAATTAAAGAGCTGTATAACAAACCATGCTGCGTGGTGACTTACGCCGATGGTGAAGATGGACGCAGAGAAGGTCGCGGCTCAGGGCGCTCTGTCGCGGGAGTCAATATGGCGAGTGCGTTTATTGATGCGCGTCACGCAGGGCATGTTCTAAAAGGCGGCGGTCACGCCATGGCGGGCGGCTTTACCGTGCTGCCAGAACAAGTTGAGGGGTTACAAGCCTTTTTAAATGAACATGTCGCCAAACAATTAGAATCAGCTGAGCCCACAGTTGATACGCAAATTGACGGCGTGCTTTCTGTGCGCGGGGTTCAGGTTGACCTTGCGCGTGATATTGAACGCTTTGTTGGCCCTTATGGCATGGCGAATGAAGAGCCGTTATTTGTGCTGCCTAATGTTAAATTGCAAATGGTCGATGTTGTCGGCGGGGCGCATGTGAAATGCATGATTGTTGATGCAGAAGGCGGTAGCCGCATCAAAGCGATAGCCTTCCGCGCCGCAGATAGTGAAATGGGCGAGGTTATGCTCAAAAAGCAGGGCACGCCAATGCATGTTGTTGGCTTTATCCGTATTAACAGCTGGAACGGCAATGAAAGCGCTGAGCTGCATATTAAGGATGTGGCGTTATTACAGGCTTAAAATCAGGGTTATTAAAAAAAAATCATTTTTTTTGAAAATAATGCTTGATTAATGTATGCGAGTTAGCTTATAAACAGCCTCGTCTTTAGGACGCAAGTCAGGTATGTCCCGTTCGTCTAGAGGCCTAGGACACTGCCCTTTCACGGCGGCAACACGGGTTCGAATCCCGTACGGGATACCACTGACTGACTAAACAAAAACCGCCATCTCGGCGGTTTTTTTTATGGGGAAATACGGGAGATGATTATGAGTGAAATTGATGTTGTTAAAGTTGCGCTTGAGTGGGGCGCGTGGGTGTTGACTTGGTCGTGGGAAAATCTGTCCTCATTGATGCTTGCTCTTTTAATCCTTTGGGTTAAACATGATGTAAATGAAAAAACTAAAATTACAGATAAGAGATATGCTCTGAAATATCAGGCATGTATGGATGCCCTAACAGTAATTGATGCACAATATAGTCATTTCAAATGGAGTGTGAAAAATAGTTGCGGAAATAATGAGCCGCTTCCTGAGCCAGCCAAGCAATGGCTGACCCCCGATTTTGTGCGCTCTTGTCATAGCGCTTTGTTTATTACTTGTAGTGAGGAGCTTCTTGATCAGTTCTCTAAGATTATGTTTGAAGATACTGGCGGTGAAGATATGACTGTTTTATTACACGAGTTTAGAAAGTTGATATGTGTTGAGTTAGGGTTCGAAAATGAAGCTGCTTATAACCGTAAATATACATGGTTTTCAAGTGGGCCTTTTGTGTACGAGGATAAACCTAGTCAGTCGTGATTAGACGTAATGCAATCTGCACTGACTTCTTGGTCTTCAAATTCCAAAGTTGAATGTGAAATGTGAAATTTTTCTTTTAGCAGTGCTTTTAGCGAATGTTTGACGCTTTCCATTCTTGCTAAATCATCAATGACGACATGGGCTTCTAAGGCCGTTTTATGTTCGTGGATTTGCCAGACATGGACATGGTGAACGTCACGCACGTGGTCATGTGCCTTTAATGTGGTGATAAGTTCTGCGCGGTCAATGTTTTTTGGTGTGCCTTGCATGAGTAAATGGATGGTGTTTTTCATTGCGTGGTAACCGTGAATGACAACGTAGAGCGAAATCACGAGCGATAGCGCAGGGTCAATCCAGTTCCAACCTTTATAGAATATTGCCACGCCGCCGATAATAACGGCGAGGGAGGCGAGTGCATCCAATACGTTATGAAGGAATGCTGCGCGCATATTCTCGCTGCTGCTCGCATGGGTACGCAGCAGTAAGGCTGTCCCTGTGTCAATAATCAGCGCGACGGCGGCAACCCAGATCATAATCGGGGCGTGGACGTCTTCTGGGTTAATAATATTGATGACGGATTTTCCCGCTAAGAAAACGCCGATCATGATGAGGGCGGTAAGGTTAATCAGCGCGGCGATAGATTCTGCGCGTTTATAGCCAAAGCTGCGTCTATCATCGGCTGGGCGCTCACCAATCATAATGGCGACGAGGGCGAGGACGAGGGCGAGGGCGTCACTCGCATTATGCAGCGCGTCTGTAAGCAGGGCGAGGGAGTTTGCCGCCACGCCGCCAATGATTTGCGCAATGGTCAGCAGGCCGTTAATGGCAATAGCAACGATAAGGGCTTTTTTGCTTAAATGCGATGTTTGATGGTGGGCGCAATCATGGGGCATATCGTCACGGTCTCTATTTTATGTTATTGTCTGAAAACTATAATCAAAACGAGTGCTCACCGCGATGAAAAAAATTGAAATTAGTGATCTTGTCCATATGGAAGGGCATGAGGGATTGTATATAGCAGACGTTGTTTATGCCGATGCGGCGCATCCCGACAATGTTTTTGGCTGCGCACTATATCGGCGTGACGCACAAATTTATCTGCATCGCCGCTTGGCGAATATTGTGCTGGAAGCTGCGGCAAGGGCGCAGGATGACGGTCTAAAGTTGATTGTTAAAGACGGGTTGCGCCCGATGGAAGCGCAAACGGCGATGGGACAAAGCCCAATTGCCCAAAAACACCCTGAATGGTTGGTTGAACCGCGACTTATTTCGCCGGCGGGGGCAGGGGGGCATCCGCGCGGTATGGCGGTTGATGTGACATTGCTTGACCCTAAAACAGGAATGGAGATTGATATGGGCACGCCGTTTGATTGTTTCCCTGAAGATAAAAATGCCGGCATCTGGCCCGCGCATCGTGAGTATACCGATTTGCCGCAAATATGCCTTGATAACCGCGCGCGTTTGGATGGCTATATGATGCGCGCCGCAGAGAAATGCGCAGAAAAATTGCTCGCTTTACATGCAGAATGGTGGGATTATCGTTTTTATCCTGAAGAAACCGCTTTATATCAACCGTTAAGCGACCTTGATTTGCCTGATGATATGCGGATTTGTTTAGACGCTGCGTAAATAAAGCTTGCATAAGTTGGTGATTATACGTTTTATGGGGATGCAATATGTATTATACTTCATGTTGTATATTTAATAAGAAAGATAGATAAATTTAAATGAATGATATTCAAACGTTTGAAGACTTAGGTCTTAGCGACGAAACAATGAAAGCCTTGAATGATGCTGGCTACAAAAAGCCAACGCCAATTCAAGCACAAGCAATTCCCAATATTTTAATGGCTCGCGATTTGGTTGGCCTTGCACAAACAGGCACAGGTAAGACAGCAAGTTTTACGCTGCCAATGATTGACATACTTTCCACAGGCCGCGCACGTGCGCGTATGCCGCGCTCACTGGTGTTAGCGCCTACGCGCGAACTCGCGGCGCAGGTGGCAGAAAATTTTGACAAATACGGGAAGTACCATAATTTGACAAAAGCTCTTCTTGTCGGCGGCTCTGCTATGGGCGAACAAATGAAGCTTTTGGACCAAGGGGTTGATGTTTTAATCGCAACGCCAGGGCGCTTGCTTGACTTATTTGACCGTGGCTCAATGATACTCTCTGATATGAAGATATTGGTGATTGATGAAGCGGACCGTATGCTTGATATGGGCTTTATCCCTGATATTGAGAAGATTGTTAGTAAACTTCCACCTTTGCGTCAGACATTGCTGTTCTCAGCAACGATGCCAAATGAAGTGAAGCGCCTTACGGAAAAGTTTTTAAGTAATCCGCGTACCGTCTCTGTTTCGCCGCCAGCGACGGCCTCTGTAAATATTACGCAGAATTTGACATGGGTCACACCAAAGGACAAAAAACGCGTTTTGGCGCATTTGCTGCAAAAAGAAAAGGTGGCGAATGCGTTTATCTTTTGTAATCGTAAACGCGATATTTCCGCGCTTTGTGAGTTTTTGAAAAAAGAAGGCTTTTCAGCCGAAGCGATGCATGGAGATTTGGCGCAAACGCAACGTACAGAAACCTTGGCGAAGTTTAAAAACAATGAATTGACGTTGCTTGTTTGTTCAGACGTTGCGGCGCGCGGGCTTGATGTGCAGGGCGTTTCACACGTATTTAACTATGATATCCCAATGCATGCGGATGATTATGTTCACCGTATTGGCCGTACAGGCCGCGCAGGTATGACCGGCGTTTCATGGTCTTTGGCTGTAAAGGATGATGAAAAATACGTCAAAGCAATTGAGAAGATCACGAATAGCGAGCTTCCTGTTGTTGAAGTTGATGGCGCGCTTGCTAGTGGCGCGAATAAGGGCGGCAGTGCGCGCCCTGAGCGTCAGGATAAACCAAAATCCGATAATGCAAACCGTTCACGCAGCCGTCATAACAACAGTAACAGCAGCAAGAATAATGACGACAACGCGCAAAAAAATACGCGTAGTGAACCCAAAAAGCCAGCTATGCGTAAGCCGCGTGAGCAAAAGGAAGTTAACCCTTACGACCACAGAACAAATCACAATGCAGATAAACATAAGCGTTATCAAGATGATGATTTACCTGATGTGGTTGGTTTCGGTGAAGATTTACCGTCTTTCATGAAATAAAATCGATTATCGCAAATGAAACGCTGTTTTTTTCGTGTAATCCGCGGAAAACAGCGTTTTTCTGTTTCATATCAGGCGCGGTTATTTTATGATGGTTAGGTTATAAATAAATAATCTTGGCTCGTATCTTGTCTTCATCTCAATATCGTAAATTTTTAACTGTTTTATGTGCATCTACGATGATGGCTGTCATGCCGCCACAAATGGCGTTTGCGCAAGGCAATGATAAGGCGCCAGTTGACTTTGTTGCGGATAGCCTCAGTCATGATGATGCAAATCAAAAAATCATCGCGAAAGGTAATGTTGAACTTGCGCAATCAGGCCGCGTTGTTACTGCGGATGAGATTATCTATGATTTGCGCAGCGATAAAATCATTGCCAAAGGCAATGTTGCACTGAGCGATGAAGACGGTAATGTCTACTTTGCAGATTATCTTGATTTAAATGATTCATTCAAAGACGGCTTTGCCGATAAAATCCGCGTCGTATTAGTGCAGGGGGATTATTTCTGGGCCGATAAGGCAGAGCGCATTGGCGGCACAATTACACGGATGGAAAATGCGCGTTACACGCCATGTACACCATGTGAAGACCAACCTGAAAAAGACCCCGCATGGTCAATTCATGCAAAAACTGTTGAACATGACCAAGGGGCGAAACGCGTTTCTTATCATAATGCGTGGTTTGAATTTTTTGGTGTTCCTGTGGCCTATACGCCCTATTTCTCTCATGCTGACGGTACAGTAAAGCAAAAAAGCGGCTTGCTTGCACCGACATTTAGCTTAGATAGCGAACTTGGTGCGGGCGTTGAAACTGCTTATTACTGGGGCGCTGCGCCTGATATGGACGCAACGATTGGCTTGCAGGCATTTACAAAGGAAACGCCAGTGCTACTAGGTGAGTTCCGAAAACGTTTTAGCGATGCATCAATTGTACTGAATGGCAGCATTACGGAATCAGGGCGTACGGAACGCTCTGCAGGGCGCGAGATTAGCATTGAAGATGAGGTGCGTGGTCACCTGCAAGGTGTCGGGCTTTGGGATATTGATGATAAATGGCGCGCAGGTTTTGATGTAGATCTTGTAAGTGATAACCAATATTTGAACCAATATAATATTTCTGATGAAGACGTACTGGAAAGTGAAGCTTTCGTGGAGCGTTTTGACGGGCGTCATTATGCTGCGACGCGGGCACTGTTTTTCCAAGATTTGCGTATTGACCGCGATGTTGATCAGCCCAATGTTGTGCCTGAAATGGAAGCAAGCTTTGTACAGGATGCGGGCGCTTTTTTAGGTGGGCGCCTTGATGCTGATATCTCATTTTTGGGACTGCGCCGCGAGGGGAGTGACCAAGATTTGAACCGTTTGAGCTTGCAAACAGGGTGGGAACGCCGTTTTATTAGTGGTTACGGTTTGGTTAGCGATTTTGAAACATATGTACATGGTGATGCTTATAACATTCGCGATATTGGCCTTGATGATGAAACCAAGACCGAAGGACGTATCTATCCAGTGGCTAACTTTAAAACAGAGCTACCTATTGCGCGTCCGTTTGATGGTTATCAAGTGATGTTTGCGCCTGTCGCAGGGGTAACAATTGCGCCAGATTTGAACGAAAGTGACGAAGATGATATTCCAAATGAAGATAGTTTAGATGTAAAACTTGATAGTACGAATTTGTTTGAAACGAGCCGCTTCCCCGGTTTAGATCGCGTTGAAGATGATGTTAAAGCCACATATGGTATTCGCGCCGGCGTTTATGGTGATGGTGGGTCGCATACGGAATTGTTTATTGGTCAAAGTTACCGTTTTGATGACCAAGATAACCCATTTGATAGTGGATCAGGCCTCTCGCGTCAGCATTCCGACTTTGTCGGTTCAATCAGTACAGATATTGCATCGAAATACTATTTAGATTATCGCTTTCAAATGGACGGAGAATCTTTGGAATCAGAGCGTCATGAATTATCTGCCGCTGCTGGCTTTGGTAAGTTAGAACTTGCCTCACATTATTTTTACGATCGTTCATATAGTGGCGCGGGTATAACAGGTGCAGATGGTGATGGCAGCCGTGAACAGCTCGATTCCAGTATGGCATATTATTTTAAGCCTGATTGGCGTTTTCGTGTATCTGGCCGTTATGATTTGGGCGAAGATGAAGGCCTGCGTAATGCAGATTTTGGTTTAGATTACCTTGGGCAGTGTCTGTCTTTGTCATCTACATTGCGCCGTAATTTAACTGATGATGCGACAGGGGAAAGCTCAACGGAGTTTATGTTTAGCCTTGCGTTAAAGAATATTGGGAATTTTATTGACCAATAGGCATGGGTTTGCTTGTTAATTCTTTGTAAATCAGTTATTTGTTAGCCTCTATTGAGGAGAGAGCTTAAGTGGAATTTTATTTAGATCCAAGTTTTCATATGTGGTTCACGCTCGGGCTTACGCTTTGTGCCGTGGTTGCGTTTGCGCGCGATAAATGGCCACTTGAAGTAACTAGCGGCGCGATTTTAACCATTTTGCTGCTCTTTGGTCAGTTCTTTCCTTTGCTTAATGCTGATGGGCGCAACCAATTAGATTCGATGACGCTGCTTTCTGGCTTTGCTAACCCGTCTTTGGTTGCCGTTTTGGCTCTGCTAGTGATGGGACAGGCGGTTATTCAGACCGATGCGCTACGCCCAGTTTCTCGCTTATTCCAGACCAGTAACCCTATATTAGCATGGGTTTCGATTATCTCTATCCTAGTGTTTGTTTTGGGGGTCAGTGCCTTTATGAACAATACGCCATTGGTGATTTTGGCTATTCCGATTATTCAGGCCTTAGCCAGTAAGGTCGGCATGTCAGAAAGCCGTATTATGATACCGCTGAGCTATGCTGCTATATTAGGCGGCATGATGACTTTGGTTGGTTCATCAACGAACCTCTTAGTATCTTCAGCGATGCAAGAACTTGGTTATGCACCTTTAGGTTTTTGGGACTTTACCGGGCCCGGTTTGGTTATGGCGGCTGTGGGCTTTGTCTATGTGATTTTTGTATTGCCGCAAATTATGCCTGACCGTACATCTATGACTGAAGACCTTGTTGGCAGCGAGAAGCAGTTTATTGCCGAATTTGATGTTGCGGAGGCAAGCGCGTTGGTGGGTATGGAGTGTGTAGAGGGGACGTTCCCCCAACTGCCAGACCTGAATATACGCCTTATTCAGCGTGCAGGTCAGTTAATTCTGCCGCCTTTTGAGGGCTATATAATCGAAGCTAACGATATTTTGATTGTCGCGGCAACGCGCGATTCATTGGCGCAGATTTTATCAAAACATCCTGGTTATTTATTATCAGATGATGAAGCGGACGTTCTCTCCAAATTTAATGATGTTGATCATGAAGATGAAGAGCCAAGAGAGCTTGATGATAAAGAGCAAGCACGTTCACGTACTTTAGCTGAAATTATGATTGCGCCAAACTCGCGTTTGATTGATATGTCTTTGGAACAAATTGGATTTCACCGTCAGTTTAAAACCATTATTTTGGGCATTCAAAGGCGCGCACGCGTTGTGCGTCGTCGGCTTGGGCGTATTCGCCTTGAAGCGGGAGATGTGTTGCTTGTTTGCGGCAGCCGTACGGCAATTGAAGATCTGCGTGGCAATCAGGATATGATTGTTCTTTCTGGATCTAAGCAGGATTTGGCAAAGGTTAAAAAAGCGCCTGTGGCCGCGGCAATATTCCTTTTCGTTATTGCTGCTGCTGCTGGTGGCTTAATGACCATACCTGTTGCGGCCATATCTGGTGCGGTGGCGATGATTGCGACAGGCTGCCTCAATGTGCGTCAAGCGACGCGTGCGATTGACCGTAAGATTTTCTTGCTTGTCGGCTCTATGCTTGCTTTGGGCGCAGCGCTGAAAAGTACAAATGGCGCGGGCTATATTGCAGAGCGCATATTGGATATGCCGCTTGTCGATACGCCGCTTGCTCTGGCGCTTGTCTTATTCTTGCTTGTCGCAATTACCACAAATGTCTTAACGAATAATGCCTGTGCAATTTTGTTTACCCCGATAGCGATGAATTTGGCGACTGAAATTGGTGTTGACCCGATAACTTTCGCCATTACAGTTGTTTTTGCGGCGAATTGTTCTTTTGCATCGCCAATTGGTTACCAGACTAATTTGTTAGTCATGGGCCCTGGGCATTATCGCTTTGGTGATTTCATCAAGGCAGGTGTGCCACTGATCTTGATATTATGGGTCACATATATCTTTGTCGCGCATTACCATTTCGGGTTAAACGGGCTGTGGTTTTCAGATAAATAAGTCGATGTGATTTGGAGCCATTAATATTAGGGCGCTTAGTCTTTAGGCTTTAACTTTTTTAGTTGTAAATTGGGGTTACTTTTTACGCCAAACGCCATCTTTGTAATAATAATGCCCAGGGCCAACGGCTTTATAGAATTGATCCGCAGCTTTAGCTTGTACATATTCAATTGGCAGCCTTTTCTTTTTCGCAGCCGCTTTATAGACAATCATCCTCCCTTTATTAATGCTCATAATAAGCTGTTCTAAATAGGCATCTTTATATGCGCCTGTTACAGCGCCGACGAGGCCATTAGGCATTTCACCAATGAGGCCATATTGCTGTGCAGATTCTTTTGTATGCTTAATAATGTTGTGTTGTTGTTGCATCTGCTGCGGAGCGTGCTGCTGCGCTAATGCGATGCTTGACGTCGTGAATAATGTTGCCGCCGTTAGGCATAAGGTTAGTGTTTTCATTCTACGCCGCCTCCTAAATATTTAATGTAAGGGTATGCTTGATGTGCGGCATCTATATTTTTGATGTCGCGCTGTGACTTTGCCGATACGCTTGGGATTTCATAACGCAATAGCGCGGATATTTTATTATTTGGGGCAGTTTGCACGATGCCGTTAAAATCAACAAGCTGTGTAAGTTTCTTCTTTTGGGGCCAGAAAACAGATGGTATTGAGCTGGCATTAATGCGTTTGCCTGTAATTTGGTGTCTTTGTATTTTATCTGCTGTATTTATGGTCAAGGCGCCAGAGCCTAGTGCGGCACGCAATTGACTAATTTTTAGCGGAGCATCCATCGTTGGGGAAAGGCTGAATTGCAGGCGCCCATTGCGAAGTTTTAAGTCATGAATTTGCAGATGAGAGAATGTGAGGTTACTTTGCGCCGTATTGTCTTGCACCAACTGGATGGCGCCATGAACATTCGTCGCGCGCGCGGTGTCGCTTTCAAATGAAGCATTTTTTAAACGTAGCGTTAAGGGCGCATTATGGCTGTTGGTCTGACGCATCATGCCGCGCTGTGGATCAAGAATCAAATGTCCAGATATATCCGCCCCGCCTGTGAATTGAGAGAGGTTCGCGTTCATAAAATATTGTGCTAACGCCTTAACCTGTGTCGGCGTTGCCGCGAAGGGAGTGACACTGATGATGGGGGAGTCAGAATGGTTTTTGTCTATTGTTATTTTTGTTAAGGCTGCACCTTTTACCGGCATAAGGGACAAGCTGTAACGCGTACCATTTTTTGACGGGGCACTGTGTATGTTTATATCGGTAGGAAAAAGAAACATCTTACCGAGAAGGTTTTTGAACTTTACGCTATGCTCATTGGTGTATAGGGGGCTGTAGAGATTGAAAATTTCTGCTGCTTGTATGTGCTGCGCTTGTAAGAATGACGTTTTTTGGTTTTCAACGATATTATACCAATATTGCAAACTATCTGTTGGCGCGGGGCTATGCTGCGCTTTGATATAGGCTTTATGTTCGTTTTCTTTGCTGTCACTGGTCAGTTGGGCATTGTTCAGTGAGAGCGTATGTATTTTTATTAACCCTGCATTTGCCGTGAAGTTTTGTTTGCTCTGACGGTTGTTCTTATCAGCGTGATATATAAATTTACCGGTGCCGCGTTTGATTTTGTAATGCTCTACATCCAAATTGATATTATCAATATAGCTTGTAAGCTCTATTTTATCACTTAATGTACCCTTAATTTGGGCGTTAAAAGTCAGCTGTTTTTGTACGGCAGAAAGGCTGGCTAATATCTGGTTTTTACTGATATGACTGTCTCCGCTAACCGAAATAAGCCCCTGCGAAGTATAACAGTCGAACTTTATGTTCTGTACCGTGATATAGGGGGAGAGCCTATGTAGAGCCAGAACGCTTGTATCAAGCAAGGTCGCCATTCTTTTATGAGGTTGTTCAAATAAACTGTGCAGTGAGGCGTTTGCTTGCGTATTTACGCTGCTCTTTTCAAAGTCAGCATAGATTTGTGGGGAGATAATTTCGATCGCTTTTGCTTTTCTTTTAATCAGTAGCATAATCGGCGAATTTTTAATGTTTATTGTGTTTATCTCAATATTAAATGGCGCTTTAGAGAGCGCAAGATTCTGTATAAGTACGTTTTTTAAACCAATTTTTATGTCGCCAATATTTTCGAGTTTGATGTTCTTGCGTGCGATCTCGGCTTTAATGACGACTTCTAATAAAGGCGGTAGGGCAAAAACATAAAGGCTGCCTGTAATAATCAGAATAAAACTAAGGAGAAAACCAATTTTTTTCATCTTGTTTATACCTTCGTTACGAAGCCTTTATGGGTTAAGTCGTGATATGTATCGCATTGTAGTAAGCGAGGTAGTAAGCGAGAAGACGGTTAAACAGCGCCGTGTCTAAACGTCAATATTCTCGGCAAATTCCGCGTTATCTTGGATGAAACGGAAACGTGCATCAGGGTTTTTACCCATGAGTTCATCGACTAATTGGTCGACTTCAGCGTATTTATCGGCGGTTTGTACGTCTGTAATGTCAATATCATCATCGGTAATACCAAGCTTCGCTTCAAGGTCAGGTAAAGTCACGCGTAGCAATGTTCTGGTTTCAGGGTTCATTGTGGTTTCTTTTAGCTGTCTTGCGGGCATTTCACCAAGACCCTTAAAGCGGCTGACATCAACCTTTTTCTTGCCCTTAAACATTGTGTTCATCAGTTCTTCTCTATGCTCATCATCACGTGCATAGGCAGATATATTGCCTGAAGCTAAACGGTATAGTGGCGGCAGAGCTAAAAACAGATGGCCATTTTCGATTAATGGGCGCATTTGGGTGTAAAAAAATGTGACGAGAAGGGCGGCGATATGTGCGCCATCAACATCCGCATCGGTCATAATGATGATGCGTTCATAGCGCAAATCATCAAGGTTGAAATCTTTACCAAGCCCTGTACCAATTGCGAGGATCAAATCTTGAATTTCAGAGTTGTTACGGATTTTATCTGGCGTTGCGCTGACAACATTTAAAATTTTACCGCGTAATGGCAAAATTGCCTGCGTTTTACGGTCGCGCCCTTGTTTGGCAGAACCGCCCGCTGAATCGCCTTCGACGATGAATATTTCTGTGTCTTCGGCTTGGTTGGTGGAGCAATCTGCCAATTTGCCGGGCAGGCGCAATTTGCGTGTGGCTGATTTACGGTTAAGGGCTTTACTATCTTTTTTGCGCAGGCGTTCTTCTGCGCGTTCAATAAGGTAAGCCATTAATTTATTGGCGGCATCAGGGTTACCGGTTAACCAATGGTCAAAAAAGTCTCTCAGTGCATTGTCAACCAGTTTAGTCGCCTGTGCAGAGACAAGCTTTTCCTTGGTTTGGCCTTGGAATTGTGGGTCACTGATGAAGGCGGATAAAAGTATCGCCGCGCCATTTACAATGTCTTCTGTTGTAATGATGCTGGCTTTTTTATTGCCGGTAAGCTCACCATAATTACGGATGCCGCGCAGCATGGCAGTGCGCATGCCGCTTTCATGTGTACCGCCCAGTGGGGTCGGTACGGTATTGCAATATGTGTAAGAAAATCCTTCACCGCTTTCAGGCCACGTAATGGCGAATTCGACTTTACCTGGGGCATTGTTAAATTCGGCAATGCCGTGGAAAGGTTCAGGCGTTACAGTTTCGCGCTTGCCCATAGATGCGTTGAGGTAATCAAGCAAACCGTTAGGGAATTTAAATACGCGCTCGGCGGAAATGGGAGAGTCTTCTTCAAGTAAGCTTTCATCGCATTTCCAGCGAATTTCAACGCCGCGGAATAAGTAAGCTTTGGAACGCGCCATTTTATAAAGCCATGCTGGCTTAAACTTTGCTTTTTCGCCGAAAATTTCATGATCTGGGTGGAAACACACAGTTGTACCGCGGCGGTTGCTGACTTGGCCTAAATTTTCAACGCTGCCTTTTGCGTGCCCGCGTGAAAACTCTTGTTTGTATAAAGTTTTATTTCGGGCAACCTCAACCCACATCCAATCGGATAATGCGTTGACGACTGAAATGCCAACGCCGTGGAGGCCGCCTGATGTTTCGTAAGCTTTATCAGAGAACTTACCACCTGAGTGGAGCGTGGTCATGATGACTTCAAGGGCGGATTTGTCTTTGAACTTTGGGTGCGGATCAACAGGAATGCCGCGCCCGTTATCGGAAATAGTAATGCTGTTATCTGTGCCAAGGGTAATTTCAATGCGCGTTGCGTGCCCCGCGACGGCTTCATCCATTGAGTTGTCGAGAATTTCGCCGACAAGGTGATGCAATGCACGATCATCTGTACCGCCAATATACATACCAGGGCGACGCCTTACAGGTTCTAAACCTTCTAGGACTTCAATTGATGATGCGCTATAATCATTTACGCTTGCATCTTTTTCTTGTGCAAATAGGTCACTCATTTCATACTATCCGTAATAAGCCCTTAAGGGCATCGTTTTTAGAATGGCCTGATTATGCGTATTCTCTAAAGAGATTGCAAGGCTAAGCCTAGTAAATACGCGCATCCATGAACAGTTTATTATAGAATAGTGAGATTACCTTGTCAGAGCAGGAAGATATCAAGAACAATAGCGAAGAAAAAAGCGCTGGCCGTCCCGTTGGGCAGCGGGCTATGCAGACAATAGCTGTGGAGCGTGATGCAAATCCGGGGGGGAGCATGTTTGGAGGCTGGGTCTTGGCGCAGATGGATATGGCAGGCGCGGCTCATGCTTTTGGCATCGCGCATCAGCGTATTGTCACAGTGTCGGCAGACAAGATTCGGTTTCACCGCCCGCTTATTATTGGACAAGAAGTCGAGCTTTATACCGAGACAACACATATTGGCAATTCATCAATTGCGGTGAACGTAAATGTATGGCATGTAAAATATAATGCTGAAAATAAAGAGTTTTTTAATATAGCAGAGGGTATATTTACATTTGTAGCTCTGGATCATGATGGACGCCCTGATAAGAGTTTGCGTAGCCGGATTGACCATATGGGGTAACGATTTTTGGGCTCTATGTAACGCGTATAATTTTGATTTTAATGTAAAAAAGTTAGGTTTAGTAAATGTTCAGAATATTGTCCAAGATGCAATTTATTTTTGCGTTGTCTTGTTTAGCTTTGATGGGGTGGTCAAGCGTGTCCTCTGCCCAGAAAATCACAAAATCCTATGTTGATTTGGAGACTAAGGTGAAGATGACCAAGGAATATTTCGATGGTCATAGCGAGCTCTATGAAAAAGACGTGCCAGATGAGCCGTTATTAAGTCATCAATTCCGGTTACCAAATGGTTGGACGGATATTTCGGGAAAAGATAAGGCGCTGGCTTTTTCTAGTGATGTGGAATCGATATTATCGAAATTTGCAGGGCTACCGAATATGTATGCGCGCAGTTCGTTTAGTGTTCTGGTGCTAAGTTTAGCGCGCGAAACGGAGCTACTGCATTGGTATTATAATTATATGTCGTCTAAGGGGTATTCTGTCGTTGCGATGAAGGCGATGGAGGAGGGGTTTCGTGTGGAAGCTGAATCCATTAAAATTAATGTAGAAGCCACATTTGTTGTACGCTCTGTCGCTATTTTAAGTGGTGATAAGGTTGTTATTGCCGAATATGCAGTGCCTGATCCTTTTTGGGAAGAACAGCATGACGAGGCCTTATGGTCAATTGCGAGCTTTTACCTTCCTTTTAAAGACGATAAGACGATTGAACCTCGTAAAGAGTTTTCTATTCTTGATATTGTGAAATTTAACTACCCAGCATCGTGGAGCATTCGTGTGCCTAAGCTCACGGTTGTTGACGAGTTGTCTGCATCCTCTGTTTCACGCAATTCGCGCGGCGAACTTGATGGCCGTATTGATAGCTTCTTTTTAGCAAGCCATGTTGGCGGCGAACGCCAAGAGAATTATGAAGCTTATAAAAAGAAGTATAAGGATATTGTGTCGTTTACAGTTGGTGAACATATTGAAATCGTTGAGGGTATAGATTATCACAAAACGATTAATGCAGGCCGTATTGATGTTTTTGAGGCGCTAAGCCCTAATGGTTTAAACAAAACAGGCTACGAAATCTGGATGGCCTTGTTGGAATCGGAAATTTATGATGGCTATGTGTTTATGAACACAGTAGGGCGTGATGTTGATTTCATGACATGGTCTAAAAATCAGAAAACTTTTAAAATCATGGTCTCAAGTATGGAACTTCACGGCCAGGCGCGATGAATGTATAAAATCGCGCTTTCCGCGCCTGAATTTCCGGCGCCAAATCCTGCATTTGACGTGTGGCTAGCCCCTATGGATATTTTATATTCTTCGGTGATATTATAACCAATCTCTATCATTGATCTAAATTGTATGAAGCTGTTTAAATCAGGCCCGCGACCGTTTGTGTATATGCCCGTGCCAAGTGACGGGGTGATGTCGATCTTATCTGTTAGTTGAATGTCTTTATATATGCCGATAAGGCCGTGAAAAGCCTTGTCTGTTGTCGTTTGCAGCCCGATAAAAGGCTTTATATTATAGGTGATACTTTTGTCGAACCTGTATTCGGCCCGAATCTCTAACGAATCTTCATCATCTAAGAAATCAAACTGACCGACGCCAAACGCGACTTTTTCCGCGGCATGGCTGCAGTTTGAGACGGCGGCAAGGCTCAGGAATATTAAGGTAATGACGCAGTAGATTTTTACATTTTCGAGATATATACGCATGGAGTTATATTCGTGTATTTTTAAGGCGTTAACAATTAGACCGAATTTTTTATAGCACAAATTAAAAGTGGATCAATAGCATGCAGTTTCTTTCCTGCCTTGCTAAACATGAAAGATGTTTCTAGATTCACCGTAATTGATTCTTGTGCCTTGTTTGATGATGCGGTTTATGCGGCTTTAAATACGGCAGGGCAAAGGTCGGAAATTAGATTAAAGAATGGTTGTATAAATGATAGCAGCGGTAGCATTTTATTTATTTTCAGCAATTTTGCTGATGAGTGCGATACGAGTCATCACGGCATCTAATGCGGTGCATTCAGTGTTGTTCCTTATTTTATGTTTCTTTAATGCCGCAGGCTTGTTTGTTCTGTTGGGCGCAGAATATGTAGCGATGACACTGGTTATTGTCTATGTCGGGGCGGTCGCCGTGCTGTTCTTATTTGTTGTGATGATGCTCGACATTAATTTTGAAAAATTAAGAGAAGGCTCGCGCTCATATATTGGTGTCGGCATTGTTTTGGGGCTTGTTCTGCTCGCTGAACTGATCACTTTATATGCGGCTTGGGACGAAAGCGCGATTGGCGAAACGCAGGGTACTGCGGCAACGGGCGCTTCATCGAACACTGAGATTATCGGCAGCGTTTTATATACAGATTATATTTATGCCTTCCAACTTTCAGGCTTGATTTTGTTGGTGGCAATGATTGGCGCAATTGTTTTGACGCATCGCCGCCGTTCGGATGTGCGCCGTCAAAAAGTTGCAAAGCAAGTTGGCGTAACGCGTGATGATGCAATGGAAATTAAAAAAGTTGAAATAGGCGAAGGCCTTATTTAACGCAAAGTGATAAGAGTATTTAAGAGGTCGTTATGGACATAGGAACAATGCATTATTTAACACTTGCCGCCCTGTTGTTTACAATTGGGGTTTTTGGCATTTTCTTAAATAGGCGTAATGTAATCGTTATTCTGATGTCGATTGAGTTGATGTTATTGGCGGTGAACATTAATTTTGTGTCTTTTTCTGCGGCGCTGAATGATATTACAGGACAGGTCTTCACCATGTTCATATTAACCGTTGCGGCGGCTGAGGCGGCGATTGGCCTTGCGATTCTTGTTGTGTTCTTCCGTAAGCGCGGCTCTATCGCGGTTGAAGATTTATCGAATTTGAAAGGGTAACGTCTATGTCGTTTGAGTATTTAGCAGTTTTTGCACCGTTACTTGGTTTCTTAATTACATTTTTATTTGGTCAAAAAATTGGCGCACGCGGGGCGCAGATTGTCACATGCGGGTTAATGTTTGTGGCGACGTTTTCTGCTGTTGCGCTGTTTAATTCTGTCATTCTTGGTGGGGCGCATTATGTTGTGCCGCTCGCGGAGTGGATTTCGTCAGATTTCTTTGTTGTGAATTGGGCGCTGCGCTTTGATACACTCTCTGTCGTGATGATGTGCGTTGTAACAATTGTTTCAACATGTGTGCATGTTTATTCAGTCGGCTATATGAGCCATGACCCTCACAGAACACGCTTTATGGCGTATTTAAGCTTGTTTACCTTTGCGATGTTGATGTTGGTGAGTGCTGATAACTTGCTGCAGCTTTTCTTTGGCTGGGAAGGTGTTGGTCTTGCGTCTTATTTGCTTATTGGCTTTTGGAACAGTAAAGACAGCGCAAACAGCGCCGCAATGAAGGCGTTTATCGTTAACCGTGTGGGCGATTTTGGTCTTGCCCTTGGCATTATGGCGATTTTTGTTGTCTTTGGCAGCGTTGATTTTGAAACAATTTTTGCGGCAGTAGAATCGAAAAAAGATTTAACTGTCAGCTTTATTGGTTTTGATATTCATGCCATGACATTGATTGGTTTGCTTTTGTTTACTGGCGCAGTTGGTAAATCAGCGCAGCTTGGCCTGCATACATGGCTGCCTGACGCGATGGAAGGGCCAACGCCCGTATCCGCGCTTATTCATGCAGCGACGATGGTTACAGCCGGGGTGTTTTTGGTCGCGCGCTTCTCACCTTTATACGAATATGCGCCGATTGCGTTGATGGTGATTACAATTGTTGGTGCATGTACGGCGTTGGTCGCGGCGACAATTGGCTTGACACAGTTTGATATTAAACGCGTCATTGCTTATTCAACAATGTCACAGCTGGGCTATATGTTCTTTGCGCTTGGCGTGTCTGCTTATGGCGCGGCGATTTTTCACTTGATGACACACGCTTTCTTTAAAGCATTATTGTTCTTAGGTGCGGGCAGCGTGATCCATGCGATGTCTGATGAACAGGATATGCGTAAAATGGGCGGTATTTGGAAAAAGATACCGTTTACCTATGCAATGATGTGGATTGGTTCTCTTGCACTGGCGGGGGTACCGTTATTCGCAGGGTATTATTCTAAGGATATGATTTTAGAGGTCGCTTATGCTGATCAAAGCTGGTTCGGCAATTTAGCCTTTGTCTTTGGTATTACGGCGGCTGTTTTAACCGCGTTCTATTCTTGGCGCTTAATTTTGATGACTTTCCACGGCAAGCCGCGCGCGGATAAACATGTCATGGAACATATTCACGAATCTCCGCCAGTGATGACTGCGCCTTTGGCTGTGTTAGCGGTGGGTGCAATTTTATCAGGCGCGGTATTCTATAACGGTTTTGTCGGCGGGGCACATCATGGCGATGGCGATGGCCATGGCGCAGGGGCTGCGGCTATCCATGCAGATGTAACTCCCCATGCTGGTGATGAAGAGCATCACGGCGCGCCGGTTGAGGCAAGTGTGGCGCATGAAAGTGATCATGATGGTGCGCATGAAGAAAAATCATCGCATTTCGTAGCATTGCATGACCGTGAAATGTTTTGGCAAAATGCTATTCAGGTGTTGCCTGAGAATGACACGGTAGAGGCTGCGCATAATGTTCCGTTTTGGGTGAAAAAACTGCCAATATTAATGTCTAGCTTGGGCATAGCGCTCGCATATATTTTCTACCTTCTTGTGCCGACATTACCTGCTTTGTTTGCAAGGGCGTTTAAGCCGCTACACAGCCTGTTTTTCCGCAAATGGTATTTTGATGAATTATATGATGCTGTCTTTGTTAAAAACACACTGCGCTTAGGGCATTTGTTTACAAAATCTGACCGTCAAATTATTGATCGTTTCGGCCCTGATGGCGCAGCGAGCGCATCAAGCTTTGTTGCGAAGATATCAAGCCGCTTTCAATCTGGCTTTGTTTATCAATATGCTTTCGTCATGATTATTGGTCTGGTTGTATTCATGTTATGGCTGGCGCCAATCGATGTGCTGTCTATTGGTGAGCATATTCGTAACTTATTTGTGCGCAGTGAATAGAATTTTTGGAAGAGTGAAAGTTAACTATGTTTGATTTACCTGTTTTATCGTTGATGACATTCCTGCCACTGGTCGGGGTATTGTTTATTGTAAGCGTGCGCGGCAGTAACGAAGAAGTTTCTGCGCGTAATGCGAAAAACACTGCTTTGTTTACGTCTTTGTTCACGGTCGCTTTGGCTGTTTATATGGCGGTACAGTTTGATGTTAGTGACGCTGGTTTTCAGTTCGTTGAAAAATATAGCTGGTTCCCGAATTTAGGAATCTCATACCATATGGGCGTGGATGGTATTTCTCTGTTCTTCGTTTTGCTCTCTGCGATGCTTGTACCGATTTGTATATTAGCCAGTTGGCATGCGATTAAAAAACGCGTCAAAGAATATATGATCGCCTTTTTGGTGCTTGAAAGCTTAATGATCGGTACGTTCTGTGCGCTTGACAGCTTTCTTTTCTATGTCTTCTTTGAGGCTGTGCTTATTCCAATGTTTATTATTATTGGTGTATGGGGCGGGCCGCGCCGTGTTTATTCAGCGTATAAATTCTTTTTATATACGCTGTTAGGTTCTGTTCTTATGCTTGTTGCGTTGCTAACATTATATGTACAGCTCGGCACAAGCGATATTCCGACATTAATGGAAAACCCTGTTGCGCGTGATTTGCAGATCTGGCTCTGGCTTGCTGTATTTGCTAGCTTCGCTGTGAAAATGCCAATGTGGCCTGTACATACGTGGCTGCCTGATGCGCACGTCGAAGCACCGACGGCAGGCTCTGTTATTTTGGCTGGCGTCTTGCTTAAAATGGGTGGTTATGGCTTCATACGTTTTTCACTGCCAATGTTCCCTGAAGCGTCTGAGCTGTTTGCGCCGATGGTGTTTTGGCTGAGCGTTATTGCAATTATCTACACTTCACTGGTCGCGCTTGTGCAAGAAGACATGAAAAAGCTGATTGCTTATTCTTCTGTTGCGCATATGGGCTATGTAACTTTGGGCATTTTTACCGCGACAACGCAAGGCATTGAAGGCGGTATATTCCAGATGATATCACACGGTTTAATATCGGGCGCTTTATTCTTGAGCGTTGGCGTTATTTATGACCGCTTACATACACGCGAAATTAGCCGTTATGGTGGTATTGTGAAAAACATGCCGAAATATGCAACGGTCTTTATGATTTTGATGCTTGGCTCAGTCGGCCTTCCCGGGACATCCGGTTTTGTGGGTGAGTTTTTGACATTGGTTGGTGTGTATCAGGTGAATACTCTCGTCGCCGTATTCGCCGCGACAGGTTTGATCCTTGGTGCGCCATATATGCTGTATCTGTATCGCCGCGTTGTTTTTGGTAAGCAGATGAATGATGATGCTGCGAAAATGTCTGATTTGACCAAGCGTGAAATGACCTTATTCGTGCCTTTGGTTGCGCTTGTCCTTTATCTGGGCATCTTCCCTGGCTATGTGATGGATCGTTTGCATCCTTCTGTTGACCGTTTGATTACTTTATACGAAAGCGGTTTGCAAAAAGGTGAGGAGCGCCGCATGGCAGCCTTGTCAGGCGTTGCAAGTACAGTCGCGCAGATTAAACCTGCGGCAGGTATGTATGAACAAGAAGTAACTTTTGTACCGGCGATTGCGCCAAATTATGCGGGTAAGGAAGACTTGCCAATGCCAATTATAAACTATAATGAATAGAGCATAAGATTATGAATTTAAATGATTTAGCCCCATTATACGCCGAATTATCGCTTGCCGTATTGTCTATGATCCTATTGGTTTATGGTGTGCTGCAAAAGAAAGGTGAAATCGCTCGTAAGGTTGCTTATGGCGGCTGTTTTGCACTGATTATCGCAGGCATGTTCCTGTACGCATCGCCGCATGACCAAGACGTACGCCTGTTAAACGGTATGTTTGTCCATGATGGTTTTGGTGTCTTTGTTAAAACGCTTATTTTGATTGGTACGGGCGCTGCGCTGATGATGTCTATACAATATATGTATGATGAAGGCTTTGCGCGTTTTGAATATGTCGTGCTGTTCTTGCTTTCGGCGCTTGGTATGATGTTAATGGTATCCGCAGGCAATCTTCTCGGCCTTTATATGGGCTTGGAATTACAGTCTTTATCCCTCTACGTTTTAGCAGCCATTCGCCGCGATTCTATTAAATCGGCAGAGGCGGGCATGAAGTACTTTGTACTTGGCGCATTATCATCGGGCATGTTGTTGTTTGGTATTTCGCTGATTTACGGTTTCACAGGCAGCATTGATTTTGTCGCCATTGGTGAATATGCGGCAAGTGAAAATGCATTAAGCAATGCAGGCTTATTATTCGGCATGGTGTTTGTTATCGCGGCGCTTGCGTTTAAAATATCGGCTGTACCGTTCCATATGTGGACTCCTGACGTTTATGAAGGCGCGCCGACAAGCGTTAGTGCGTATTTTGCTATGGTCCCAAAATTGGCGGCTGTCGCGCTGATTATCCGCCTTCTTATGGGGCCGTTTGATGGGCTTGCCGAACAATGGCAACAAATTATGTGGCTGATGGCGGCGGCGTCGATACTTTGGGGCGGATTTGCAGGTATAGCACAGACGAGCATTAAACGTATGCTGGCCTATAGCTCCATCGCGAATATTGGTTTTGCGTTAATAGGTCTTGCCTGCGCTGACGAACAGGGCATTGGCGCGACGCTTGTGTATATGGCGCTTTATATGGTGATGACTGCGGGCGCATTTTGCGTGGTGCTGTATATACGCCGTGATGGCCTTGCGGCTGAGCGCATTGAGGATCTTTCAGGATTATCGCAGACCAACCGTTATTTGGCCTATGTTATGGCGTTCTTTATGTTCTCAATGAGCGGCATCCCGCCATTGGCAGGTTTCTTTGGTAAGCTTGTTATTTTACAGGCTGCGGTCGCGGCAGAGCTTTATGTCTTGGCTGTGATTGGCGTAATAGGCTCCGTTGTTGCGTGTTTCTATTATCTGCGCGTCATTAAGGTCATGTTTTTTGATGAAGCGGCGCAGAATTTGGATAAATTAGATTCTAAGGCGCGTCACTTTGTTTTGACACTCTGCGCATTGATTGTGCTGCTGTTTATTGTGAAGCCAGAACCGCTGATAAATTTTGCGATGCAAGCTGCGCAAATGATCTCTTGATCGCGAATGTCTCCACCATGTCATTTCCACGATTGGCGAATACATCATTATGCTGATGTGTCGTCAACGCAGGATATTATTAAAACACATTTAAATGAAGTCGCGGCTCATGGTATAGCGCGCATTGCTGTGCAGGCGGATGTTCAATCATCAGGGCGTGGTCGGCATGGGCGCGAATGGGTATCGCCTGAGGGCAACTTGTTTGCAACGCTTGCCTTTCGTCCTACGCGTAAATTAGCTGAGCTTGGCTTATATGCCTATGTGACGGCTTTGGCGCTTTATGATGCGGCATCACATTATGACGAGAGCGGCGCGGCGCAAATAGCGCTTAAATGGCCCAATGATTTAATGGTGAATGACCAAAAGGCCGCGGGCATTTTAATGGAGCATTACACCCATCAAGGTGATGATTATTTGTTGATTGGCCTTGGGGTGAATTTGGCGAGTGCACCAACAGGCAAATCTGTGCTTTCGCAGTGCTTTGGGGGTATAGAAATTGACAGCCGCGATTTTTTAAAAACATTCCTCACGGCGTTTGATGCGTGGGATCAACGCTTATCAAGCGGTGGCGGGGCTGAGATTGCTGCTGCATGGCAAAGTAAGGCGTGGCGTTTAGATCAAACCATTACCGCCAAATTGGGCGATAAGCATTATTCAGGGCTATTTGATAGTATTGATGATATTGGCAGCATGATTATTCGGTTGGAAAATGGTGAGAAACGCCGTATAACCGCAGGGCAGCTATATTTTGGTGATGAAACAGACGATAATTAGAGAAGAGTACAATATATGTTCTTAGCTATTGATATTGGAAACACGCATAGCGTTTTCGCTTTTTTTGAAGGTGATGCAGTTAAGGCTTTATGGCGCTTGCAAACAGATGCTAAGCGCACTGCGGATGAATATAGCGCCTTTTTAATGCCGCTCGCGATTAAGGACGGCATAAATTTTTCCGCTGTACGTGATGTTTGGGTGTCTTCTGTTGTGCCTGACGTAGACGTTGAGATGAATAATCTTTCCCAGAGGCTATTTGATTGCAGCGTCGTAAAAATCACCCATGATGTATTGCCGCGCCTTGATGTAAAACTGCCGCGCCCTGAAGAAGTCGGCGCAGACCGCCTTGTGAACGCAGTGGCTGTGCTTGAATATTATAAGGCGCCCGCCATCGTGATTGATTTCGGTACGGCGACAACATTTGATGTCGTGGATGGCGCAGGCGCATTTGTTGGCGGCGTTATTGCGCCAGGGGTGAATTTATCGGTGAATGCCTTATATGCGGCAGCGGCGAAATTGCCTAAAATATCCATCGAGAAGCCAAACAAAGCCATTGGTGACAGCACGATAAGCGCGATGAAATCGGGCATATATTGGGGCTATGTTTCAATGGTTGAGGGCATGGTTAAACGTATATCGGCAGAACTTGATGGCGGCGACGTTAAGCCGATGGTTATTGCCACTGGCGGATTATCGCATTTAATGGCTGAAGGGCTTGGCGATTTGGTTGATGTGGTAGATGAGGATTTGACTTTAAGGGGCTTGAAAACAATATATAGTTTACATCTAGGCGATATAAAAAATAAACAACAAAAAGTAATGAATTGATATGAGTGATAATAAGAAAAAGAAATACGGTCAGGGCATTGATCCGCAAAAATTATACTTCTTGCCATTAGGCGGCTCTGAGGAGTTTGGTATCAATTTGAACCTTTATGCCTATCAAGGAAAATGGCTGGCGATTGATATTGGTATCGGCTTTGCATCGCATCGCTACCCTGGGGTTGATATTGTTGTTCCTGACCCTGCTTTTATTGAAGAGCGAAAAGATAAATTAGTCGGCCTTGTTGTAACGCACGCCCATGAAGACCATGTCGGGGCAGTTGCACATTTATGGCCGCGTTTGCGTTGCCCAATTTACTGTACAGCGTTTACAGCGATTATTTTGCAAAATAAAATGGATGATTTGGGCGTAGAGGGCGCAGATATACGCATTGTGAATACCGATAGTACAATATACGAACTTGCGCCATTTAAGCTTGAATTCGCCGCCGTCGCTCATTCTATCCCACAGACCGCGGCTGTATTGATCCGCACTGATGTTGGTAATATTGTCCATAGCGCGGATTGGAATATGGATCCTCAGCCTGTGATTGATGACGGCACGGTTGCAGCGCCGTTCCGTAAGATAGGAGATGAAGGCGTGCTTGCTTATATTGGCGATAGTACAAACGCCCAGCATAAAGGACGCGCGGGCAGTGAAACGCTTGTTGCTGAAGGGCTAAAGAACGAGTTCGCCAAGCAAAAGGGGCGGATTATTATTACGCTGTTTGCATCGAATATTGGGAGGATGCAATCTGTTATGCGCGCGGCGCAGGAATGTGGGCGCTCTGTTTGCGTGCTTGGGCGTTCGTTGATTAATATGAACGCGGCAGCCAAGCAGGTGGGCTATTTAAATGATTTGCCGTCTATTATTAACGAAGAGCGTGCGGAGCATTTGCCGAGTGACCAAATCGTCTATGTTGTCACAGGCTCGCAAGGTGAGGGGCGCGCAGCTTTGGCACGTATATCACGCGGTGACCACCCTGCATTAAGCCTTAGCCGTGGCGATAGCGTTATCTTCTCTTCAAAGGCTATACCGGGTAATGAGCGTGATATTAATGATTTGAAAAGCTTGATTGTTGCGTCAGGGGCGAAGGTTATCGATCATCACTCTAGCGACGAAGTGCTACATGTTTCAGGCCATCCAAGCCGTGATGAGCTCAAAGATATGTATGAATGGACGCGTCCTGAGATTGTTATTCCCGTACATGGGGAGCGCCTACAATTGCAAGCACAGTCTGATTGGGCGCGTGAATGTAAAGTGCCGCAGACCCTTGTACCGCTTAACGGCTCACTGATTGAATTTTCAGAGCAGCAAGCACGCATTATTGATACCATTCCAACGGGTATATTGGCGGTAACGCCTAACGGCCTTATCCCCGGTACGCATCGGTCATTAACCCAGCGCCGTAAGCTGCAATATGAAGGCGTGATTTTTATATCAATCGTCGTTGATCGCCGTGGGCATTTGGCGGATGATCCGCAAATGAGCACCCACGGGCTTATTGACCCGACATTTAAGGATGAGCTTGAGATTATTGAGGATATGGAAGAAGAGATTAATGACATTATTGTCGATATGTCTGTCGATGACCGCAGTGATGATAATTTCATAGCAGAAGAAGTGCGCATTGGCATTCGTAAGTTAGCGACAATGACTTTCCGCATACGTCCGCGCGTCTTTGTGCATGTTTCTCGGGTTTAGATTTGTATAGGGAGTAGATCACATGGATTTTTTATCAGGCGTTGTCGTGTTTTTGATGATTTGGTGGACGGCTTTATTCGTTATTTTGCCATGGGGCAATAGAGCGCCAGAGGAAGATGAGGCTGTAGAGGGGCAGGTCATGAGCGCGCCTGTTGTGCCAAACCTTAAAAAGAAATTTATCGCCACCACATTGCTTACAATAGTACTCTGGTGCGTTGTTGCTTATCTTGTCCATATTAACTTCATTGACTTCCTTGGGATGAGTGAAGAGATGATGCAGCGCGATTAGCGGTTTTTTAATGTTTCCTCTATATGATAGGCCATATCTAATAAGGGGGAATTATGAGTGATATTGACGCAGAAATGAACGTCATCGCAGATATGCTACAAGCGGGACATAGCATTGACTATATGGCGATACGTGACCCAGATCGTCTGAATGAAATTTTAACCGAGCGCGGCGTTGATCTTGGTAACCAAGCCTATGTGAATGAGGCGGGAGAATATTGCGTTGTTGATGACTTGGATAGCATTTGGCGTGTAGATAATTCTGGTGTAATAGATGCTCAGGCAAGTTACGCGGTGCCAAAGATCGCTAAGGACGAATTTGTCCCGACGCCCGCAGAGCAATCCTTTATTGATGAAAAACGGCGTTTTTTGCATGATGCCCTTGATGCTAAGCGCGCCGAATATGATGAATCAGCAATGCAAGATGGTGTTTACAATGTATTGGCAGATAGTATGCACCCTGATTTTAGAACCGGCGCACGTTATGTAAGCCAGGTGCTTGAAAGCCATGAAAAAGACATTGTTCGTTATGTGGACAAAGAGCTCGCGGATTTTCCTTCAGATTTTATAGATTCATTTAAAGAAGAACAAATATCTCATCTGCAAAGTGAGCTGGCGTTTTATTACGATGTTACGGAACGTTATGAGGCGCTAAAGACCGAGACGAATGCACAAGATTTAATTAATGAGTTTATCTCTCCAGAACTGGATCGGGCTGTTGATAATATGTATAAAGAAGATGATCGTTTAAAGGCGATACCTATCCCACAAGCAAAGGGCATTGGGAATGATTTTAATATGTAAGCCGCGCGATTTGAATATTTACGCCTTGCTCATGGCGTTGTTTTTATGTTTGGGCGGGAAAAGTGTTTGCGCAGAAGCACAGGCGCAAGATGCTTCTCTTGTCGCAGTCTGCGCTTTACTGAAAGAAGATCCGACGAGAGTGGCGGGTGCTCCAAGCGCCGCTTATGTTCCGAATGTTGATGCTTATGGGCGCAGCGTTAAGCCTGCACATGGAGATGGCGCTGCGCCGCATAGTTACCGTTTTAATTTTTCGATAGATGTCGCAAAGCGTTATATGAACTTACCGCAGGGGGTGGAAATGCATTCTGATGTTTTACCGCTTGAAATATCTCCGGATGGACAAGTCGCGCTGGGGGATGCAGACCGCACACAAGAATTCCGTGCCCTATGTGCAGAACACTATAGACAATAGCGCAGCGCATTAGTACATTCACTCTTTAGAATTTTGCCTGATTTTCAGGTGTCGTTTCAGGAGTTAATGAGTAATGGCGAAAAAAGCGCGTACAGCAATCACCCCAACGCGGGCGGAAGATTTTCCACTATGGTATCAAGAGGTCGTAAAAGCAGCTGATATGGCTGAGAACTCGCCAACACGTGGCTGTATGATTATCAAGCCCTATGGCTATGCTCTATGGGAGAATATGCAGCGCGTCTTCGATGGTATGATTAAAGCGATCGGTGTTGAAAATGCGTATTTTCCGTTGCTTATTCCATTAAGATTTATTGCTAAAGAAGCGGATCATATTGATGGATTTGCCAAAGAATGCGCCGTTGTGACCCATCACCGCCTTGAAGCAGGTGAAGATGGCAAGCTTGTCCCCGCAGGTGAGCTTGAAGAGCCTTATGTTATTCGCCCAACTTCAGAAACGATTATTGGCGATTCTATGTCGCGCTGGGTGCAATCTTACCGTGACCTGCCGTTAAAGCTGAACCAATGGTGTAACGTTATGCGCTGGGAAATGCGCACACGTTTGTTCCTCAGAACATCAGAATTTTTGTGGCAAGAAGGGCATAACTGTTTTGCCACTGCCGAAGAGGCGCGCGAAGACGCCTTGCTGATGCAGGAAAAATACCGCGAATTTGTTGAAGATTACCTCGCTTTACCTGTAATTAAAGGTGAAAAGACTGATGATGAGCGTTTCCCTGGCGCTGATGCGACATTTACAATCGAAGCGATGATGCAAGATGGCAAGGCGTTGCAAGCCGGCACGTCGCATGATTTGGGGCAGAATTTCTCAAAAAGCAGCGAAATTACTTTCCAAGGCCGCGATGGTAATGAACATCACGCCTATACAACATCATGGGGCATTTCAACGCGGCTAGTTGGTGGTATGATTATGACCCACGCCGATGATGATGGCATGAAAATGCCGCCGCGCGTTGCGCCGCATCAGGTAGCAATCATCCCCATTGTCAAAGGGGATACAGACGAGGCGGCTTTGTTTGCTTATGCCGATGAAATTGCCGCCAAGCTCCGTGCGCATGATGTACGCGTCCAGATTGATAAACGCGAAGAAACAACGCCGAATAAAATGTGGGAATGCATCAAAAAAGGTGTGCCAATCCGCGTTGAAGTGGGCAACCGCGAGATGGAAAGCGGTGAACTTACCCATGTACGCCGTGACATTGGCCGCGATTCTAAAGAAACATGCAGCGTTGATGATTTTGCAGCCAAGGCCGCTGACATTTTAGAAGATATTCAAAGCGCGATGTTCAAAACGGCGCAAGATTTCTTGCTGGGGAATATCCATGAGAAATCATCACTTGATGAAGTGCGCAGCTTTTTTGCAGATGATGCGAATATTGGTTTTTGTAAAATTGATGCCGCGCTTTGGGGGACAGATGCGTTTAACGCGCTTTGTGACGAATTCTCATTAACGCCGCGCTGTAAACCGCTTGATGATGGCGGTAAGACGGTATTGATCGGGAAGTCATATTAAGATGTTTTCTCCCTTAGAACGTATGATGGCTTTTCGATATTTGCGCGCGCGTAAGGCCGAAGGCTTTGTTTCAATCATCGCGACGTTTTCTTTTCTTGGCATCATGCTTGGCGTTGCAACGCTGATTATCGTGATGTCCGTGATGAACGGCTTTCGTAGTGAGCTTGTTGGGCGTATTTTGGGGCTGAATGGGCATTTAAATGTGTATACAATCGGCGCGCCATTTTCTGATTATTATGACACGGCAAATAAAATACGCGAAATTGATGGCGTGGCGAATGTGTTGCCGATGGTTGAAAGTCAGGCATTGCTAAACGCTAATGGTACGGCGCAGGGCGTTATGGTGCGCGGCTTGTATACTCAGGACATTGCCGCACGCAAAGCATTGGCAGATAGCGTTTTGTCGGGCGAATTTAAGGCGCTGGATGATACAAAGGTCGCAATCGGCATTGATATGGCGAATAAGCTTAACCTGCGTGTCGGAGCGTCTTTGACGCTTACTGCGCCTAAAGGTAAGCCGGGGCCATTTGGCACAATTCCGCGTCAGCGTAAATATGAAATTGGCGCGGTGTTTGATGTTGGCATGTTTGAATATAATTCAAACTTTGTTTTTATGGGCATGAATGATGCACGGCGTTTATTTATGGTCGCCGATAATGCGGTGAGCTTTTTGGAAGTCCACTTAGATCATGTTGATTTAACCGATACGTTAAAAGATCAAATCACTATGGTGGTGAGTGAGCGCGCAGAAATTTATGACTGGCGCAATGCGAATAAAAGTTTTTTAAACGCGCTGACGGTTGAACGTAATGTGATGTTCCTTATTTTGACGCTGATTATTATTGTCGCGGCGTTTAATATTATTTCCTCGATGATTATGATGGTGCAGGATAAGGCGCATGATATTGCGATTATGCGCACCATGGGCGCATCGCGGCGCTCAATTTTGAAAATATTTATGCTTGTTGGCGCGGCAATTGGTGTGTTTGGCACATTGTTTGGTACTTTGCTAGGCGTTGGCTTTGCGCTGAATATTGAAACTATTCGTCAAGCGCTAGAGGGGCTGACAGGAACGGAGCTGTTTGCTGCGGAAATCTATTTCCTTTCTCAATTGCCTGCAGAAGTGGAGTGGGAAGAAGTGATTGGTGTCACGGGGCTTTCTTTGGTGCTGACGATACTGGCAACGCTATACCCCGCATGGAAAGCAGCGCGGATGGATCCTGTGGAGGCGCTGCGCTATGTCTGATTTAGTGTTAAAGCTATCTGCTTTAGAACGCGAATTTAAGCAGGGCGGTGAAACGTTGAAAGTTTTAAAGGGCATAGACCTTGAAATCGGTAAAGGCGAGATTGTCGCGCTTGTCGGGCAAAGCGGCGCGGGTAAATCAACCCTGCTGCATCAAATCGGTCTGCTTGACCGTCCAAGCGCGGGAATAATTGAAATTGAAGGGCAAGATACGACAAAAATGAATGATAAGCAGCGTACAATTCTGCGCCGCACTGCATTGGGCTTTGTCTATCAGTTTCATTACTTACAGCCTGACTTTTCTGCACGTGAAAATATTGTTATTCCGCAAATGATTACGGGGCGCGATAAGAAAATATCTGGCGAACGTGCGGATAAGCTGCTTGGCGCAATGGGGCTTGTTGATCGTGCGACGCATCGCCCTGCGCGGCTTTCTGGCGGTGAACAGCAGCGCGTTGCCATTGCACGCGCTTTGGCAAATAAGCCGCATTTAATATTGGCGGATGAGCCAACAGGGAATTTAGACCCTGAAACGGCAGATATTGTATTCTCTATGCTCGTTAAAATCGTTCGTAAGACGGGGATTTCGGCGCTGATTGCCACACATAACCTTGAATTAGCAGATAAAATGGATCGCATTGTTGAATTGCGTGATGGTGTACTGCTTTAAGCTAAAGTGATCGGAAGGAATTTATATATGCGTTACTTTATGATTATCTCGTTATTAATGGTTGTCTTTGTACCCTCGGCATTTGCTGGACGCACAGCAGCGCAGGATAAGCTGTATAAATATTGTGAAAAACATGCTGACCCTGCGGGCTTACTGAAACGCCCTGATGTGAATACAGATAAAAACCGAGAGAAAATTTGTGACTGCGTGGCGACAAAGTTTTACACGCAGTTAGTAAAGGTTAAGGCGGTTGACGCACAGAATAATCTAAACAGAATTGATAAGAAACGCGATAAAGAAGCAGCAGAAATTGCAAAACTAAAAACCAGTGCAGTGCAAGCAGGGCGTAATGTAACAGAAGCGCTTATCGAAGAGGGCTGCAAGCCATATATAAAACTTGAAAAGAAAATGCAGAACAAAACGCTCTCCCCAGTTGAGGGGCAGGCCGAGGCCGCAGGGCTAACCAAAGCTTTAAACGCTGTGATGGTTGAGCATGATGCGTCAGCTTATATGCTCGATATTTATTGCCGTAGACTGGCGCGTTTCGATTCTGAAGAAGCGCCATACACTGAAGAAACTGCGCCGCTGAAAGAAGCGCTGGCGCAAATTGAAAGCAATCAATACGACGTTGTCGGCGATGAGTGGTTGATGACAAATCACTATGCAGGTGTTTTTCGTCCGCATAATTTGGTGCAGCAATGCGGGGTAACTTTCAACTAAGAAAATTATCTGTGACAAGTCGCCCGCAGTGACTAGAGAATTGTCATGAATATGTGTATTCTCTAGCTCATGTCTGAAAACGCCGAAAAATATGATCTTACCAATACGCCTTTTGTGCATTTACATGTGCATACGGCCTATTCCCTTGCGGAAGGCGCTATTCAGGCTAAAGCGCTTGTAAAGATGGCGGCTGCCGACGGTGCGCCTGCTGTTGCGATGACGGATACCAATAATTTATTCGGCGGCCTTGAATTTTCAATGGCGGCGGCGGATGCAGGGGTGCAACCTTTATTAGGGATGCAGCTTGGCCTGAAAGACATTGACGGTGAGCGCTGCGAAATTGTCGTTCTTGTACAAAATGATGTTGGCTATAGCAATCTGTGCTGGATTATATCTGAGGCCTTTATGAAATCAGATGATGCAGAGAAACCTGCTGCGCAGTGGAGTTATTTAGATAATGGGCGCGCCGAAGGCCTGATTTGCTTGACGGGCGGCTATCGTGGGCCAATAGGTAAGCATCTGTTAAATGGTAGTGTTGATAAAGCTGAAGAAACAGCAGAGCGTTTAAAGCGTTTATTTGATGATCGTGTTTATGTTGAAATCCAGCGCCATAATTTGGACGTTGAAAACAAAATCGAGGCGGGGCTGATCGACCTTGCTTATAAATTTGATTTACCATTGGTCGCGACCAATGATTGTTATTTCGCAACGCGCGATATGCATGAAGCGCATGACGCGTTGCTGTGTATAGCTGATGGGCGCTATGTGACAGAAACTGACCGTCGCACGGAAACGCCGCATCATTACTTTAAATCGCAAGATGAAATGAAAGAGCTGTTCGCCGATTTGCCCGAGGCGATTATCAATACAGGGCTGATTGCGCAGCGCTGCGCTTATTTACTGAAGCCGATTGACCCCATTTTGCCACCATTTGATACGGGTGAGGGGCGTAACGAGCAAGAAGAGCTGCGCGTTCAATCAGAAGCCGGTTTGCAATGGCGGATCGAAAACTATGTGTTTGAAGAAGGCCATAGTGAAGAAGAGCGCGCCGCGATTAAAAGAGAATATTTTGACCGTCTGGATTACGAGCTTGGCATTATTGATGGCATGGGCTTCCCCGGCTATTTCTTGATCGTTTCTGATTTCATTAAATGGTCAAAAGAACAGGATATTCCTGTTGGGCCTGGGCGTGGCTCGGGGGCGGGCTCGGTTGTGGCTTGGGCGCTTAAAATTACCGACCTTGATCCCATTGCACTTAACCTACTGTTTGAGCGTTTCTTGAATCCTGAACGTGTGTCGATGCCTGATTTCGATGTTGATTTCTGTCAAGATCGCCGCGAAGAGGTTATTAAATACGTACAGGACAAATATGGCCGGGATAAAGTGGCGCAGATTATCACTTTTGGTAAGTTGCAAGCACGCGCCGTCGTGCGTGATGTTGGGCGCGTGCTACAAATGCCATACGGCCAGGTGGATCGCATTTCAAAAATGATCCCGTCAAACCCCGCAAACCCAATGACCCTGCAAGAAGCATTGGATGCAGACCCCGATTTCCGTTTAGAGATTAAGAAGGATGAAACGGCAGAACGCTTGATTGAAATCGCGTTGCAGCTTGAGGGGCTTTACCGTCACGCCTCAACGCACGCGGCAGGCGTTGTTATTGGTGACCGCCCATTACACGAACTTATTCCGCTTTATCGTGATCCGCGCTCAGACATGCCGGTGACGCAGTTTAACATGAAATACGTTGAGCAGGCTGGCTTAGTCAAATTTGACTTTCTGGGTCTGAAAACGATGACGGTGGTACATACTGCCGCGAAGCTAGTGAAAGAGGTTCACGGCGTTGATATTGATATTCTTGATATTCCCTTGGATGATGAAAAGACATATGAGTTGTTATCATCAGGTATGACAACAGGTGTTTTTCAGGTGGAATCTGCAGGGATGAAGGACGTGCTGCGCAAAATGCGTCCGAACCGTTTTGAAGATATTATCGCTCTTGTTTCGCTTTACCGTCCAGGACCGATGGATAATATCCCGACCTATATCGCGATTAAAGATGGCGAAGAAGACGCCGATTATATGCATCCCGTGCTAAAACCCATTTTGGAAGAAACTTTCGGCATTATGATTTATCAGGAGCAGGTCATGCAGGCCGCGCAGTTCTTGGCAGGTTATACGCTGGGCGCCGCGGATTTGCTTCGTCGCGCTATGGGTAAAAAAGTTGTCGAAGAGATGAACCGTCAACGCCAAATTTTCTGTGACGGTGCGGCGGAACATAATAAAGTGTCTTCGCAAACAGCGAATGAAATTTTTGACCAAATTAATAAATTCGCTGGTTATGGCTTTAACAAATCGCACGCGGCGGCCTATGCGCTTATTTCATATTGGACGGCATGGTTTAAAGCAAACTACCCCGTTGAATTTATGGCAGCATCCATGACATGGGATATGGGGAATACAGATAAACTCTCGATTTTCAAGCAAGATCTTAACAAAATGGAGATACCATTATTACTGCCTGATGTAAATCAATCTGAGACGCGCTTTAAGGTGGAAAATCAATCTGTACGTTATGCGCTTGCGGCGTTAAAAGGCGTTGGCGCTGTTGCTATGCAGTCCATTGTTGATGAACGTAACAGGGGTGGTTATTATAAGTCTTTACAGGACTTTGCGGATCGTATTTCATCCAAATTATTAAATAAAAAGCAAGTGGAAATGCTCACTGCGGCGGGGGCGTTTGATGCATTTAATCACAACCGTGCGCAGGTCTTTGCGGGGGCTGAAATTGTGATGGGACATGCCAGCCAATTGGAAGCTGAGCGTGAAAGCGGGCAGAATAGTTTATTTGGTGATGCAGGCGGATCTGATATTGCGCTTGGAATGCCTGACTTGCCCGATATTACTGATTGGGACCCGCTTGAGAAAATGGCCTATGAATTTAAGGCGGTTGGATTTTATTTGTCAGCGCATCCGTTAGACACACGTCAAATGCAGCTAAAGCGCCTGCGTATTTTTGATATGGACGGCGTTGAAAATGAATTGCAAAACAAGAATGCAGGGCGTTTTCGTATGGCGGGTGTTGTCCTAAAAAAACAGGAAAAAGTCAGCGCGAAGTCAGGTAATAAATTCGCTTTTCTGCAGGTGTCTGATCCCGCGGGTGTGTGGGAAGGTATGGTGTTCTCAGACACGCTTACGCGCTGCCGCCATTGTATGAATAGCGGCGACCATGTGTTAATGACTGTTGAAGTTGACGTAAAAGATGAGCAGCTGCGTTATTTGGTACAAGAAGCTCGTCCGCTAGACGAAGCGCTTGCAAATTCAGTGCAACAAGTGCGCATAACTATTGATGGGCGCACGGATATTCAGAAGCTCTACAAGGCTCTTGAGGGGCTTGATGTCAATGGTCTTGCTCCGCTGCATATATATGCGCCCCTGCCAGACGGCGGACAAGTTCGTTTAGCCTTGCCCGGCTTGTGGCAATTGCCCCCTATGAAACGCCGTGCATTGTATAAAATCAAAGGCGTGCGTCAGGTCGAAGAGCTTTAGGATGTATAATATAAGGGCTCTGTGCCGTTGAAATCTATTGACTACGCACGCGATTAGAGAAATCATGCGACTGGCTTTCAAGCTCTTTGAAGCGTTCTTCAAGCTCGCCAACGGTTTTCAGTAGATGTACTGTTTTCGTATCATTCTCTGATGCTTTATTTGTTACGCCTTGAATGATGTCACTAACTTGTCTAACGCTAGCGGCAGTTTCTGCGATACGTGCGGAGACTTCAGAGCTTGTTGCAGACTGTTCTTCAGTTGCGGCGGATATGGATGTTGCGAATTCGTCAATTTGGCCAATGACACTATTGACCGAGTCGATAGATTGGGCAGAATCCCCAACATTCGTTAAAATGCCCGCAAGTTTTTCGGCGATTTCTGATGTGGCCTTGGCAGTTTCATTAGCAAGGCTTTTGACTTCGCCGGCAACGACAGCAAATCCCTTACCTGCATCTCCTGCGCGGGCAGCCTCAATAGTCGCGTTGAGGGCGAGGAGGTTGGTCTGCTCTGCAATCTCGCTAATCAGGTTTACAACGTTTTGAATGTCTTCAGCGTTGTTTTTTAGGGTGTTTATCGTTGTTACCGCTTCGTTTGACTTCATTACCGCCTCATTGGCAATTTGTTTCGTGTTGCTGACTTGTATAGCAATTTCCTGTACGGAGCTGCTCATTTCTTCTGCGGCGGCGGCAATGGTCTGCGTGTTTGATGAGGATGCTTCAGACGCGTTATTTATTTGTAGGCTGCTTTCAGAGATGTCAGCGGCGCTTTTTTGTAGAGCATCAGTGTTTTCATATATGATTTTTACAGAGTCGCGTACATTGTTAAGTAATGCGCCGACGGAGCTGTCAAACTCATCTGCTAAGGCTGCCATGGCGGCGCTTTTTTCTTCTTCAGCTTGTTGTTTCAGTGCATCTTGCTGATTTTGCATTTCAAGGTTTTCGCGGCTTTTCTCCTGAAAGACGAGCAGTGTTTTAGCCATAGCACCAATCTCGTGGTCTTTGTCTGTATAAGGTATAGCGATATCCAAATGACCTTCTGCAAGCGCGCCCATTGTTGTTTTTATCGTGTTCATGGGGGATATTATGTTTTTGCGCAGTAATAGGGACATGAGCGCAATTAATATGAGCGTAATAATCGCCGAGCCAGCAATAATGGCATTTCGTCCATCATTAATCAGTGATTTTTGGTGTTCAAGTGACCATGCAAGAGCAAGGTGCCCGTATTCACGTTCTTTGCTCGTGTCTTCCATTTTAAAGAAAAGCACATAGTGGTTTTTCGTGTGATGTTTTACATGGGGGACGGTTTTGTCTATGTTTGCATAATCGACTTTCAGGTCATATGGCTTATAGCTTTCTGATGTATATTCAATAAGGATATTGCCCTCGTTATCAAAAGCGACCAGATTGGCTAAATCTTTATTATCATCGGCTATTGTATTATTAAAAGCCTCTAATATCTTGTCGCCTTTTTTAAAGCGGAATGAGGGGTATGTAATTTCGCTGAGCAGGCCGCTTATATCATCATGGTAACTGGCATAAATGCCGTTAATTGTTTGATGGTTTTGCTGCGAGGCGCGAAAGGTCAGAATGCCAAGAGAGAGTATCACTACGACGGCCAAAAGGCTGATCACTTTAAATGAAATGGATTTGAATAAAGCGCGCATAGTCATACTCTCTTTGGTTTATTTAAATAATGTAAATAGATATGGTTATTTTAGCGTTTATTCGATGCTTTCTGCATCCACGCCAAATGTTACGGCCCCAATGGGTGCGCCGCCATCACTAATCGTTGTGCTGATTTGCACTTGATAGGTCTGTGACGATTCATCAAACTCAATATCACTAACATGCACAGCATCAGCGCCGACGCCAAATGTTTCCTGCCATTTTGCTTCGTCACCTTGCCAGTAATCCGACGTTAGGGCGCTTTGCCCCACGTTTAGGCCTTTGTTATCCATGACGAAGATTTCTGTAAACTTGCCTTCGCTTGTTTCTTGTTTGTCTTTTAAGAACTCTGATAGGGCGTTCTCTGTGGTTGCGGTAATCAAGTCTTGATCATCCGCCCGCCACTTTTTATCCAAAGCAATAACATCTTCCTCGCTGAGACTTTCATGTGCAGTGTTTTGTGCTTTGATAGCATCAAGAACTGTTGAGTCATTTAGCCATGCGGAAACATTGGCTTCTAAGAATGCTTTTGCGCTTTCAGCACTAATTGCTTCTGCGGCTTGTGATTGCGGTGAAAAAAGAAGGGTAAGAATTGCTGCAGATGCCAGCAAGTTTTTAGATTTTAACATGAAATTCTCCAATAAAAATTTTCGATTTAAAAAGAATAGTCTAATATAAATGTATAAATGGTTAAATTATAAATGGTTAATGATATTTGTTTAAATTTATCTCATAAAAATTATCGTAATAATACACAGATAGTATCATTAAGAGAGTAAAAATACAGTAAATTATTGCTAAATAAGATATATCTAATGTTTATTACTCTTTAATATATTGCTGTTATAATTTAGGCATAGTTATAATTTTATGCGCCCTTTGTTTTAGTATGGGGCGCTGCTGTTGTCTTTAGGGATGTATTTTATATGAAATTCTTCTTGATTTTTATCTGAAAACTAAGTAAACACGCTCTGTAACTAAATTCACATGTTGGATTTCACTTGTTTTAAAGTGATTTTTCGGTGGGGGTTAATACTGACCCTTTACTTATATCCAACAGAGGCTAATACCGAAAACAGGAGAATATATATGCCTACATTTACAATGCGTCAGTTATTAGAAGCTGGTGTTCACTTTGGTCACAACACTCACCGCTGGAACCCGAAAAACCGTCACTTTATCTTTGGTGTGCGTAACGGTATCCATGTTATCGATTTGCAAAAAACTGTTCCTATGATGGGATCAGCTTTGGAAGTTGTTAAAGCCGCGTCTGCAAAAGGCGGTCGTGTATTATTTGTTGGTACAAAGCGTCAGGCACAAGATAAAGTTAAAGAAGCCGCAATGCGTTGCGGTCAGTACTACGTCAACCACCGTTGGTTGGGCGGCATGCTTACAAACTGGAAAACAATTTCAAAATCAATCGCACGTTTAAAAGAACTTGACCGCATTTTGTCATCAGACGAGCAGTTAAACTCTCGTGCTAAAAAAGAAATCATTATGCTTACACGTGAACGTGACAAGCTCGAGCTTTCTATTGGCGGTATTAAAGACATGGGCGGTCAGCCTGATGTTGTGTTTGTTATCGATTGTAAAAAAGAAGCAATTGCTATTCTTGAAGCAAACAAGCTTGGTATTCCTGTAATTGGTATCGTTGATACAAATGTTAGCGCAGCTGGTGTTGATTACCCAATACCAGGTAACGATGATGCGGCGCGCGCAATTGATTTGTATTGCGAACTTGTTTCAGGTGCGGTTCTTGAAGGTATTCAAGCTGAGCTTACAGCTTCTGGCGCGGATATTGGTGAAGCTGTTGACGTTAAAGTGAACCTTCCTAAAGAAGAAGCAGCAAATGCAGAGGTTTCTGAAGAAAAAGCCAAAGCAAAAGCATCTGCTTAAATCAAGATAAACTACAAATTTAGAGATAAAGGAAAACTTAAAATGTCTATTACAGCATCTCAAGTAAAAGAATTGCGCGAAAAAACTGGCGTTGGCATGATGGACGCGAAAAAAGCGTTGGTCGAAAATGGCGGTGATATGGATGCCTCTGTTGATTGGCTTCGTACAAAAGGTATGGCTAAAGCAGCAAAGAAAGCTGGACGTACAGCGGCTGAAGGTTTGGTTGCGATTTCGACAAGCGCAGCAGGTACAACTGGCGCAGTTGTTGAAATTAACTCGGAAACTGATTTCGTTGCACGTAACGAAAAGTTCCAAGCTTTCGCAAGCAAAATTGCAGATCTTTCTGTTGAAGTTGACGGTGTTGACGGTTTGCTAGCTGCTGATTATGCAGACGGTAAAAACGTTGCTGATACATTAACAGACATGATTGCGACAATTGGTGAGCATATGCAAATTCGCCGTACAGAAAAGCTAAGCGTTTCTAATGGTTATGTTGCGAGCTACGTGCATAACGCATTAAACACAGGTCTTGGTAAGATTGGTGTTTTGGTTGCGCTTGAATCTGAAGGCGATACAGAGAAGCTTGCTTCTTTAGGTAAGCAAATCGCAATGCATGTTGCGGCTGCTAACCCTGAATTCCTTGATGTTGACAGTGTAGACCCAGAAGTGGCTGAACGTGAAAAAGCTGTTCTTATGGATCAGGCTGCTGAATCTGGTAAGCCAAAAGAGATCATCGAAAAAATGATCGAAGGCCGTATGCGTAAGTATTTCGAGGAAATCTGTCTTGTTGAACAAAAATTTGTAATTGACGGCGAAACAAGAATTGCTGACGTCATCAAAGGCGCAGAAAAAGATATCGGTGCGCCGGTTAAGCTTACAGGTTACCTACGTTTCGTCCTTGGTGACGGCATTGAAAAAGAAGAAGAAGATTTTGCTGCTGAAGTTGCAAAGACTGTAAACGGCTAAATTTACTCTTTATGATATTTTTAAGCGGCGCTATGTTTATAGCGCCGTTTTTATTTGGAGGTTTGATTGATGGAACAGAATTTAACTTGGGCTGATTTTGAAAAAGTCGAAATTCGTATGGGGAGGGTGATTGACGCTGCGCCATACCCAGAAGCACGCAAGCCTGCGATTAAAATATGGGTCGATTTTGGCGCGGAACTGGGCATTAAAAAAAGCTCGGCGCAGCTTACGGTGCATTATACGCCTGAAGACTTAATTGGTAAGCAGGTCGTCGGGGTTGTTAATTTTCCGCCGCGTCAGATTGGCAAGTTTATGTCTGAATTTTTAGTCGTTGGTATCCCTGATGAAAATGGCGAACCTGTTTTGGTGTCGCCTGATAAGGAGCTACCTTTAGGCGGGCGCTTGTTTTAGCTTTGCTTTGGTGGCTGCTGTTTAGGCACACTCGGCTGCTGGCGGTTTGGATCGTTTTGCCTGTGCGGCCAAACTGGACGCGCAGGGCCGACCGGTGTAATGGCGTAATTACGCGCCATGTTATATGTGTTCGTGAGCATTTAACGTTGCTTTCATTATCAAATATACGGTTTAGTTTAGCATCGTTGGCGTTTTCATCAATAATAAAATGCTTGCATCAAGGTGGTAATACTTGCTATCACATCAGGCAGTCACTAGACTGCATAATCGCAGTCAGATAACATGCGAGAGATTCTACCATGAGCGCGAACTTAAACCCAGTACACCAAGACATGCCAGAACAACGTCCATATAAAAGAGTATTGTTAAAAATGTCAGGCGAAGTTCTGATGGGGCCGAATGAGTTTGGCCTGCATCCTGAAACGGTCGCTAGGGTTGCGCGTGATATTCAAACGGTTATTGAGACGGGCGTTCAGGTTTGCGTGGTCGTTGGCGCGGGGAATATTTTTCGAGGCGTTTCTGGCGCTTCGCAGGGGATGGATCGTACTGCAGCTGACCATATGGGGATGCTTGGCATTGTTATTAATGCGCTGTGTTTACAAAATGCATTAGAAGCGATTGGCGTGCAGACGCGCGTGCAATCTGCCATTCGTATGGATGAAATTTGCGAACCTTACATACGCCGCCGCGCTATTCGTCATATGGATAAGGGGCGCGTTGTTATTTTTGCTGCGGGTACTGGTAACCCATACTTCACATCAGATACAGGCGCATCACTACGTGCATCTGAAATGAATTGTGATTTGATTGCCAAGGGGACAAAGGTTGACGGCGTTTACAATGCTGACCCGATGACAAACCCTGATGCGGTGCGTTTTGAAAAAGTGTCTTACATGGATGTATTGACCAAAGATTTGCGCGTAATGGATGCTACGGCGATTTCATTGGCGCGGGATAATTCTATTCCTATCGCGGTGTTTAACATTCGCGAAGAAAATAATTTTGCAAATATCGTCAAAGGTGAAGGCACCTTCACTATTGTCGGCGATTAGTAGCGACAAAGTAATAATAACGTTAAAAAGAAATAGGTGAAAAATGACATATAATAAAGCTGATCTTGATAAAAGAATGACTGGCGCAATTGATAATTTGAGCCAAGAATATGCAGGTTTACGTACAGGTCGTGCGTCAGTGAACATGCTTGACCCTATTGTTGTTGATGTTTATGGCTCTAAAATGCCACTAAACCAAGTTGGTACAGTATCAGTGCCAGAAGCGCGAATGTTGACGGTTACTGTGTGGGATGTATCACAGTCTAAAGCGGTTGAAAAATCCATCCGCGAATCTGGTTTGGGGCTTAATCCACAGGCAGAGGGTGCTGTTATCCGTATTCCTGTACCAGAACTTAATGAAGAGCGCCGTACAGAACTTGCAAAAGTTGCGGGAAAATATGCCGAAGCGGCGCGTATATCTATTCGTAATGTCCGCCGTGATGGTATGGATGCGCTGAAGAAAATGGAAGCCGATAAAGAAATTGGCGAAGATGAGCATAAGCGTTTGTCCGAGGAAGTACAAAAACTAACGGATAGCTTTATTGCGAAAGTAGACAGCGCATTAACGCAAAAAGAAAAAGATATTATGACGGTTTAGTATCGTTATCTTGTTTGAGTAGTGAGTAGCCTGATTCGATGTCAAAGAAGCTTAAAAAACATACAATTGATATGAGTGATTTGCATGTCCCTGAGCATATTGCCGTTATTATGGACGGCAATGGACGTTGGGCGAATGCACGCGGCTTGCCACGTACAGCAGGGCATAAAGCTGGCGTAGAAGCAACGCGCCGCGCGGTGCGCGCTGCTGGCGAAATGGATGTAGGCTATTTAACGCTTTTTGCTTTTTCATCAGAAAATTGGAAACGCCCCGAAACCGAAGTGCGTGAACTGATGCGCTTGCTACGTATTTATCTGCGCGCGGAAACGGCGGATCTGCACAAAGATAATGTGCGTCTTCGCGTTATTGGTGACCGCACAATGCTGGCCAAAGATACTTGCGCGTTGATAGAGCAAGCGGAAGCACTGACAGAAAAAAATGACGGGCTGCAATTAACAATTGCGCTAAATTACGGTGGTCGTGATGAGCTTGCATATGCCGCACATGGGCTGATCAAGGATTATAAGAATAAAGATTATTGTCCTGATATTGAGGAAGTCGAAAGCCGTTTCAAGTCTTTCTTGATGACTAAAGATTTGCCTGACCCTGATTTGGTTATTCGTACAAGCGGTGAGCATAGAATCAGTAATTTTTTGCTGTGGCAATGTGCATATAGTGAATTTGTGTTTATGGATGTATTATGGCCTGACTTTGACCAAAACTATCTAAAACAAGCTATAGAAGAGTATTCTGGGCGTGAGCGTCGTTTTGGTCGTGCTGTTTGTAAAAAAACGCTCGAAAATGCGCAGTCTGTAAACACAAAAACCAACTGAGGATCATCTTATCTCTTCATTTTTTAACCGTAAAATTCTTACGCGGATAGCATCAGCATTAGTGCTGGCGCCAGCATCCTTGTTTTGTGTCTATATGGGGGCTTATTACTTCCTTGCTTTCGTTTTATTCGCCTATGTCACGTGCCTTTTTGAATGGCTGCGGATGGCGTCAAACACTTCGCGGAAATGGACAATGCTGGCTTTGGGCTATGTATATTTCACTTTGTGTTATGGGCTGTTTATTAATCTGCGTTTTGCCGATTATGGCTTTGAACTGATTGTCTTTTTGTTTGTTTGTGTCTGGTCGTGTGATATTGGCGCTTATGTTTTTGGTAAGTTTTTTGGCAAAACAAAATGTGTGCCGACAATTAGTCCGAATAAGACATGGGCAGGTGTCTGGGGCGGCGCTGCTTTGGCTGTATGTATGGGGCATTTATTTGCGTATTATTTCTTGGCTGAAAGCTATGATGTGTTTAACGTCACGCAAGTTGCTGTCGTCTTGGCCTTTGCCGCAATGCTGGGTGATTTGGTTGTTTCTTATGCTAAGCGTCAGGCAGATGTTAAAGATACAGGCTCTATCATCCCAGGGCATGGCGGCGTTTTGGACCGTATCGACTCGCTTATTCTTGCGACGATTCCTATGGCTTATTTCCTTTATTGGGACGTCATATGAAGAAAACAATATCCGTTTTTGGTTCGACAGGTTCCATCGGGCGTTCCACGCTTGATTTAATTGCGCATAATCCTGATGATTTCACCGTAAGGGTCTTAACAGCAGGTAAAAATCTTGAGCTTCTGGCAGCGCAGGCGGTGCAGTTTAAGCCTGAGCTTATTGTGCTTGCTGACGATACTGGTTATGCGCAGCTTTGCGATGTGCTCTCATCTCATGAGGATATCAAGATTACGGCAGGGCGTCAGGCACTTCTTGATGCAGCGCTGCTCGAGGTTGACTTATGTGTGGGCGCGATTATGGGCTTTGCGGGGTTAGAGCCTTTGTTAAACGCGATTAAATCATCGAAGGCGGTTGCGATTGCCAATAAAGAGCCTTTGGTCGCCGCAGGGCGCCTTTTTATGGAGACCGCAGCGAAAGCGGGCTGTCAAATTCTGCCGACAGATAGTGAACATAATGCGATATTTCAGGTTTTTGAGCCTGAAAATAAGGCGAGTATATCGCGTTTGGTTCTTACGGCATCCGGTGGGCCTTTTCGTGGATGGGCGCGTGATGATATTATGGCGGCAACACCTGCGCAGGCGGTTAAACATCCGAATTGGTCAATGGGCGCGAAGATATCTGTTGATAGTGCATCATTAATGAATAAGGCGCTTGAGGTGATTGAAGCGCATCATTTATTCGCCATGCCAGAAGAAAAAATTGACGTTGTTGTCCACCCTGAATCCATCATTCATTCCTTTGTTGAATATCAGGATGGCTCAGTTTTAGCGCAGCTTGGCGCGCCTGATATGCGTACGCCGATTGCCTATTGTTTAGCGTGGCCGCAGCGTATGGAAACATCGGGAGAGCGTTTAGATATCTCTAAACTCTCGACGCTAAGCTTTGAAAATGTCCGTGATGATGTGTTTCCGCCGATTAAATGGGCACATGAAGCGTTGCGATCAGGGCAGGGGGCTTGTATAGCCCTCAATGCTGCCAATGAAGTTGCTGTCGCACATTTTTTAAATAAAGACATTGGCTTTGCCAAGATTTACACTATAGTTGAAAGAATGTTGGAAACGTATTCAGGGCGTGAAGTGCATAGCTTGGCGGATATTATTTCTCTGGATAAAGAAGTGCGCATTGCTTCAGGTAACTTTATTAATCTTTAAAACGAACTATTTTAGATTAGTGGCGTGTTGTAAGCTTCTTACAAAAGATAAAAAATAGAAATAGAAAGTACTATAAAATGAGCGGTTTTGGCGATTATCTACAATTAATATCACAGAATGTGCTGCTTTACGGCGGTGTGTTTGTGTTGGTTCTTAGTTTGTTGGTCTTTGTCCATGAATGGGGGCATTATATTGTCGCCCGTATGTGTGGTGTTAAGGTTAAAACTTTTTCTATTGGCTTTGGTAAAGAGCTTTTCGGCATTAATGATTCGCATGGGACGCGCTGGAAAGTATCTTTAATTCCTCTTGGTGGCTATGTGCAAATGTTTGGTGACGTTGATCCTGCATCGGCAGGGCATGAAGAGGGCGTAAAAGATGAAAGTGGCGAAGTGCTGCGTGAATATACGGCAGAAGAGCGCGACGTTGCGTTTTTTGCGAAGCCTGTATGGCAGCGTTCTTTAATTGTATTGGCGGGGCCTGCTATTAACTTCATTTTCGCGATTATTGTTCTTGGCGCTTTATATGGCTTTGTCGGTAAACCGGTTACTGCCCCGATCGCTGCCGCGGTTGAAGTTGGTAGCGCCGCTTATGAAGCTGGCCTTTTGCCCCATGATGAAATTGTCGAAATTAACGGCAAAGAAATAACCTCATTTAATCAAATTCGTCGGGCGACAATGCTATCCCTTAAGGGGCCTATGAAGCTTGTCGTGTTGCGAGATGGTGAGCGCATTGCTTTAGAGGCGCAGCCAAGACGCGAAGTGGTTGAAGATCGTTTTGGCTTTAAGCATGAAAAAGGCTATTTGGGTATAATGGCACCATCAAGCGCGTTTCGTCTTCAGGCAATCGCTGAGGTTGATGGTCGTGCGACAAATGGTAATGCTGATATGATACGTGGATTTTTCCTTGCGAGCACGGGTAAAGATGTTGAGGTCTTACTGACAATGGGCAGCGATGACAGCCGTGTTCTTGTGAATATACAAGACGAAGTTACAAAGTCTTGGGATGATGAAAGCAATGATTTGTATAATATTTTCCAGCTTAGCTCACGCTCAGATGAAGAAATTGTGCGCCTTTCTTTCTTTGGCTCAGCGATCCATGCGGTGAGCGAAACCTATAAAATAACAGCTGATTCTTTGCGTGCGTTGGGACAGATTGTTGTCGGTACGCGTAGCGCGACTGAACTTGGTGGTATTATCCGTATCGGGGCTATTGCTGGTGATATGGCGGAGCGTGGATTTATTGCGTTAATTACCTTTACTGCGCTGCTGTCTATTAATTTGGGGCTTATCAATTTGTTCCCGATTCCAATGTTAGATGGCGGCCATTTAGCATTTTATGCCGCCGAAGCTGTGCGCGGTAAGCCTGTATCAGAACGTATCCAAGAAAACGCGTTCAAGGTTGGCTTTGTGATGCTGATTGGTCTGATGCTGTTTGCCAATATTAATGATTTGGTGCAGTTGTTTTTGTAACAAAACGTGAAATAGTACTATAAAAAAGGCGCGTTTGTTTACGCGCCTTTTCTGCTTTTTAGCCTGTGCTCTTATAACTATACGCAATTATCTTTGGCATAAATCAGTATTACGCTTGATGTATCCTTTAATTCAGCTTATTTATAGAAGGCTACGTCTTTTTTATCTTCAATAACAATATGTTTCCAATGACAGATTATATCTTAAAAAATACTAATGTTTTCCGCAGCCTTGTTTTAGGCGCTATGCTTATTATGGGGCTAGCTTTGAGTTCACCGCATGCTTATGCGCAGCAAGTATCCTCAATCAGCGTCGTTGGCGCTGAGCGAATTGAGGAAATGACGGTGCTGACATATATGGATGTCGATCGTGGTGCGATGATGACCGAAGAGTCGATGGATCAAGCGTTGAAAAACTTGTTCGCAACAGGTTTGTTCGCCGATGTATCCATGCGTATGAGTGGTAATACATTGGTTGTTAAAGTCGTTGAAAACCCGATCATTAGCCGCATTGCTTTTGAAGGGAATGATGATTTAAAAGAAGAAGATTTATTAAGTGAGCTTCAGTTGAAGCCGCGTCACGTGTTTTCACGTACGCGTGTACAGGCTGATGTAAAAAGACTTTATCAGCTATACCGCCGTAATGGTCGTTTCACCGCGAATATCGACCCGAAAGTTGTTCGTCTTGACCAAAACCGTGTTGATCTTGTTTTTGAAATTGATGAAGGCCCTGTGACCAAAGTCAGCTCAATTCGCTTTATCGGCAATAGAAAATATGAAGATGATCAGTTGCGTTCGGTTATCTCGACCAAAGAATCGACATGGTATCGCTTCTTAACGTCGGCGGACCGTTATGACCCTGACCGTATTTCTTATGATGAAGAATTAATTCGCCGCTTCTATCTTTCAGAAGGTTACGTAGATTTTCGTATTATTGATAGTTCAATTGAGCTGATGCAAGAAAAACAAAAATTCTTTGTGACTATGACGGTTAGTGAAGGTGAACGTTATAAAGTTGGTGACGTTAAAATTGATACATTTATGGCTGGCCTTGATACGAATGCGCTTATGCAGAGTGTGACTATCGAGTTGGACGAGTGGTATAATGCTGATGACGTTCAAAAGCATGTTGATATATTGACGGATAAATTAGGTGACATGCAATATGCATTTGTATCTGTGAAGCCTGACATTAAACGTGACCCCGTGAATAAAACGGTCGATATTATATTCTCAGTGCAAGAAACACCGCTTGTTTTTGTTGAACGCGTTGATATTCATGGCAATGTCCGTACTTTGGATAAAGTTATTCGTCGCGAAATTGAATTGTTAGAAGGCGACCCCTTTAACCGTTCAAAAGTAGCTAAAGCTGAGCGTAATATTCGTGACCTTGGTTATTTTGAAAAGGTTGAACTTGATATTAAACCGGGCAGCGCCCCAGATAAATCCGTTATTGATGTGCGTGTAACGGAAAAATCGACTGGTGAACTTTCTATTGGTGCGGGTTTCTCTTCATCTGAAGGTCCGTTGGCTGACTTTAGAATCCGTGAACGTAACCTGCTGGGTAAAGGTCAAGACCTTACGCTTGCTGCGGTTGTTGCCGGTGAGAAGACAGAGTTTGACGCCTCCTTCACAGAGCCATTTTTTATGAACCGCGATATGTCATTTGGCGTTGATGCTTTCCACATTACACGTGATTTGCAAGATGAAAGCTCCTATGACCAATTGCGTACTGGTGGCGCTTTGCGCTTTGGTTATCCATTATCTGATAAATGGCGCCAGTCATTACGTTACCGTTTAGAGAAAAACGAAATTCGTGACGTTAAAGATGATGCGTCATTTTATATTCGTCAGCAGGCTGGTAACCGCGTTACTTCTGCATTCTCGCAGCGCCTATCTTATGATAACCGCAACTCAACATTATTTACGACCAGAGGCTGGAATGCGTGGCTTGATACTGAAATTGCTGGCGCTGGCGGTGATGCTAAATATGTATCAGGTAAAATCGGTGCGGCGTGGTATTATCCTGTGGCAGAGAAGGTTGTCCTGAATGTAACGGGTGAGACAGGTCTTATTGAAGGCTATAGCGATTCTGAAGTACAAATTAACGAGCGTTACTTTATTGGCGGTGATACGCTGCGTGGTTTCGAACGTTCAGGTATTGGTCCGCGCGATGTATCTACGGATGATGCGCTTGGTGGTAACTATTTCTATCGCAGTAGCGCGGAGCTTAGCTTCCCAATTGGTCTTCCTGAGGAACTTGGTATTAAAGGCCATGCCTTTAATGATATCGGCTCGTTATGGGACATTGATAGCAGCAGCAGTCTAAATGTTGAAGATAAGAACAGCTTGCGTGCATCTGCTGGCGTTGGTGTGTCTTGGCGCTCTCCATTTGGCCCAATCCGCGTTGATTTGGCTAAACCATATCTGAAAGAAGATTATGATGTGGAAGAGTTCTTTAGATTTAACTTTGGTACACGTTTCTAATATAGAAAAATGCTACGAGTTATATAGAGATTATAAATAACTATATTTACGAAAGTTTCATCAGATGAAAAATACATTCTCATTAAGTTTTGTCGTGGCTTTAGCGTTGCTATCAAGCGGCGCGTCCTATGCTGCGGATAAAAAATCAGATGGCGCAGTAGCGAAAGCTAGCTATGTTGCTGTTGTTGATAACATGCTTTTGATGAGTGATTCCTTGGCTGCCAAATCTTTGAATGAAGAGTTCAAAAAAAGTCGCGATATTATTCAGGAAATTATTTCGAAAAAAGAAAAACAGCTACGTGATGCAGAGCAAGATTTAGAAGTGTCACGCACAACTTTATCAGCCGAAGATTATGAAGAAAAGCGTTCCGCTTTTGTTGCGCAATTCCAAGAAGCAAAAAGTGAATTACGTAAGCAAATGATTGTCAAAGAAAAGGCATTCAAAGCCGCAGAATCTAAGTTGCAGCAAGAAATCATTAATGTTGTCACCGAAATTTCAGATAAACGCGGTTATGATGTTGTTATTCCACGCAGCGCAGTCATTATTATGAATGGTGCTTCCGATATTACAGATGATGTTCTCGCTGACCTTAATAAACGCGTCAAAAAAATTGATATCGTGAAACAAAAATAAGCACAGACCAGTTTTATCATTTAGGATGATTATGGCAGACTCTCGTTTTTTCAAATCAAAAGGCCCCTTTAAAGTGTCTGAACTTGCTGCATTAATCGGCGCAGATATTGTAGGGGCGTGCCATGATGATATTTTAGTTACGGATGTAGCATCGTTGCAAGACGCCAATGCGACCCAGGTTAGTTTTTTTGATAATGTGAAGTATAAAGCTGATTTTATGGCGAGTGCAGCGGGGCTGTGTATCGTGTCACCTAAAATGGCGGCGTTTGCGCCTGATGGGATGACGTTGCTTGTTAGCGAGACACCTTATAAAAGCTACGCGTTAATTGCGCAGTATTTTTATCCTATTAATGACGATGCTTTGCCTGAAACCATTATCCACCCTTCCGCTATGGTGGCGCAGAGCGCAGAAATTGGCGCGGGCTGTCATATTAAAGCAGGAGCGGTTATTGAGGACGGCGTAAAGCTTGGGCAATCAGTTTTTGTAGAGTCTAACGCTGTCATAAACCAAAATGTTGAAGTCGGCGAGGGCACTGTCATTGGGGCGAATGCGAGTGTCAGCCATGCCCTGATTGGGCGTAATGTGCGTATATACCCAGGTGCTCGCATTGGGCAGGATGGATTTGGCTTTGCCATTGACCCTGCGGGCCATGTTAAAGTTCCGCAGCTTGGGCGAGTGATTATTGATGATAGTGTCGAGATTGGTGCGAATACCACGATTGACCGCGGCGCAGGGCCAGACACACATATTGGTCAGGGGAGCTGGATTGATAATCTCGTGCAAATAGGCCATAACGTGAAAATTGGTCGCGGCTGTATCATTATTGCGCAAACAGGGGTTGCAGGATCAACCGTTTTAGAGGATTATGCAGTGTTGGCAGCGCAAGTTGGCGTCGCGGGTCATTTGACTATAGGCATGGGCGCACGTATTGCCGCGCAATCGGGCGTAATGCGGAATGTTGACGCAGGCAGCGAAGTGATGGGATCACCAGCTATGCCGGCAAAACAATATATGCGCCAAGTAGCGATGTTAAAAAAAATGAGTAACAAGAAATAATAGTCAAAGATATAGGGTTTTTATTATGAGTGATGCAGAGCTTAATACGTTAGACATTACACGTATCATGGATATGATACCGCACCGTTATCCAATTTTATTGGTCGACCGGATCGTTGAATTAGAAGAGGGCGAACGCGCAGTTGGCCTGAAAAATGTCACGTTTAATGAACCGCATTTTCAAGGCCACTTCCCAGCAGCACCTGTTATGCCTGGCGTGCTTATTGTGGAAGCTATGGCGCAAACTGCGGCTATTCTTGTTGTGAAAACACTTGGCGAAGCGGCGGAAGGTAAACTTGTTTACTTTATGACGATTGATAACGCACGTTTCCGTAAGCCTGTAACCCCTGGTGATAGTGTCTATATCGAAGTGACTAAAGTACGTAGCCGCGGCATGGTCTGGAAGTTTGATGGCGTCGCACGCGTTAATGATCAAGTGGTCGCAGAAGCAACATTCAGCGCGATGATCCGCGATTAATTTATCTAACCATCATATCTTGAGTGTGATTTGTGTTACATGCTGCAATAGTATGTGACTTCTTATTCTCAAGGCGACCCTATAAAATGCATAATGAGAATTATTCATTTTTTGAAAGTGTAGCTTCATGCCAGAAATTCATAGTACCGCGATTATCGACCCGAAAGCGACAATTGCTGATAGCGTTAAAATTGGGCCATATTGCGTTGTTGGCGCAGATGTGACATTGGCGGATAATGTTGAACTTAAATCACATGTCGCGATTGATGGCTGCACAACCATTGGCAAGAATACGGTTATTTATCCTTTTGCGTCTATTGGACATGCGCCGCAGGATTTGAAGTTTAAGGGCGAAAAGTCGCGCCTGATTATTGGTGAAAATAACACGATCCGCGAACATGTTACCATGAACCCAGGCACCGCTGACGGGGCGATGGAAACTGTTATTGGCAACAATAATTTGTTTATGATGGCGACCCATGTCGCGCATGACTGCGTGATTGGAAATAATGTTATCATGGCGAATAACGCGACTTTGGGCGGGCATGTTGTTGTTGGTAATAATGTTTTAATCGGCGGCCTTGCGGCGGTGCATCAATTTGTACGTATTGGCGATTTTGCAGTTATTGGCGGCATGTCAGGCGTTGAAAATGATATTATCCCTTATGGGCGCGTCAAAGGTGAACGTGCTTTCCTTGCGGGGTTAAACCTTGTTGGTTTAGAGCGCAGCGGTTTTTCTAAAGACCAAGTGCGCGAGTTACAGCGTGCTTATGGGCAGCTATTTAACGGCGAAGGCACGTTGAGCGAACGCATTTCAAGTGTTGAGACGAAGTATCATGATCATCAGCAAGTCGGCAAGATTGTTGACTTTGCAAAAGCCGAAAGACATTTCTCCCTATGCCAACCTCAGAAGAAATAATCAAGGCTGCGCCGTTAGGCATTATTGCAGGCGGCGGCGCTTTGCCTGAATCTGTGCTGCTTGCAGCGCAAGATCAGGGGCGGACTGTTTATGTCGCGGCGCTGAAAGGCTCTGCAGAAGATGATTTTCTTGATGGTGTTGACCATGATTTTTATGGTCTCGGTGCAGGCGGCTCTATCGTCAAAGCGCTACGCAAACGTGATATTAAAGACATTGTGATGATTGGCAGCGTTGCGCGCCCACATTTTTCTGATCTGCGGCCTGATATGTGGACGGCGGGCGTTATTGCGAAAATCGGCCTTAAGGCGCTTGGCGATAATGATTTGCTTGTCTGCATTAAAGATGCGCTAGAAGCTGAAGGGTTCGCTTTGCGCGGTGCACATGAAATAGCGCCAGAGCTTATTACGCCAGAAGGCCTGCTTACAAAACATAAGCCAGATAAAAAAGCATTAATTGATATTGAGCGCGGCATTGCTGTTGCGCGGGCCCTCGGCGCTGTTGACGTTGGGCAGGCCGTCATTGTTTATGACGGGCTTGTTCTTGGTGTTGAAGGCGTTGAAGGGACAGATGAGCTTATAAAGCGCTGTGCAGGGTACCGGAAGAAAGATAAAGGCGGCGTTTTGGTGAAATTGTGCAAGTTACAGCAAGATAAACGGCTCGATATGCCGACTATTGGCATTAAAACGCTGCAAAACCTTTATGACTATGGCTTTGACGGCATTGCCATCCATGCTGGGCAGAGCTTGATCCCTGAACGCGTAGCGTTCATTGAGACGGCGAATAACCGCAAGCTGTTTGTTGTTGGTGTTGACGGGGCGCGGGGCGCAGAATGAGCAAAGCTTTAAAAATATTTGTTATAGCAGGCGAAGTTTCTGGCGATGTTCTTGGCGGCGCAGTTTTAAAATCTTTGCAAAAAAATGATAATGTCACGCTTGAAGTACGCGGCATTGGCGGTGATAACATTCTTGCATCAGGGCTTGATGAAAGTCTTTTCCCGATGGAAGAATTATCTATTATGGGGCTCGCCGAAGTTTTTCCCAAAATTCCGCATATTTTAAAGCGCATTAAACAGACGGTGTCAGCAATTGAGGATTTTCAGCCTGATGTTGTTCTTTCTGTGGATGCGCCAGATTTTTGTTTCCGCGTACAGAAAGCTGTACGAAAAAGCGGCAAAGTTCATGCAAAACAAATTCATTATGGCGCGCCAACGGTTTGGGCGTGGCGGGCAGGGCGCGCAAAGAAAATATCAAGATTCCTTGATGGGTTAATTTGCCTCTTTCCTTTTGAACCTGCATATTTTGAACCGCACGGGCTAAAAGCAATATGCGCGGGGCATCCGGTTGTGGGGAGCGGCGCGATGAGCGCTGATGGCGCAAAAGGGCGCGGCGATATCCCGCTTAAATATAAGGATGTTGTTGGTCTAATGCTTGGTAGCCGTGGGGGGGAGCTTAAATATACAGCGCCCGTACTTTGTGAAACGCTGCGCCGCTTGCAAGCAAAATACCCTGACTTGCAAGTGCAAGTGCCAACGCTTCCGCGATTGGAAGAGCGCGTAAAGGCACTGCTTGAGGAGTATGGTATTCAAAATTATTACATCCGCACCGACCCTGCTCAGAAATGGCATGTTTTTGCGTCCTGTCAGGCTGCTTTGGCGGTGTCTGGTACGGTGGGGCTAGAGCTTTGCATCACCAAAACGCCGCATATTATTGCTTATAAAATTTCGACGCTTACTTACAGCATTTTAAAACATATTATACGTACACCTTATGCGCATCTGGGCAATATAATATTGAATAAGCCCGTTATTCCTGAATTTATACAAGAGCAATGCAAAGCTGAAGAAATGGCTTATGTGCTTGAGGCGCTATTGCAGGATCAAACGCATAAAGATGATATGATGGCCCGTTTTGATGAAATTGCCTTAGCGGTTGGAGCTGGCGGAGCGGTGACACCAGCTGATAAGGCAGCACAATTCATTACTGGATTTGTTTGACATAATATGGATCTTTAGTGTATAACATCATATGTTTAAGACACTGGCTGAGAAATTTAAAAAACATTGTTTGCCGATCACGCTGCCGCATATTGCGGTTAGCGCAGATGATTATGCGCGCTATCACGTTAATTATGTTTGGATTAATGAGGGTGCCGGTGCTAAAGATGGCGTAAGCTGCGCTGTACCGCTGCGTTACATGGATATTGCCTATGAAAACGCTAAAAAATACCCGCAAACGCAGTTCACAATCTGGCTGGATCACGCTTTATTTGACCCCATGACGCATTTCATGATGATGTCTCATGGTTATTTGAATGCACCGTCTAATGTTGAATTTAAAAATCTGCGTGATATTGAAGCCTATGCGCAGTGTGATGTTTATGATATTGAGAAGCCCAAGAATATTTGGGCGCGGGTTGACCTTGCGCGTTTGCTCGTTTTGCAGCATCAATTGTCCGATGAAAACAACAAGGCAGATTACCAGATTTATAGTGACTTTGATGTGCCAGATGTGCGGCTGGATTGTGATCGTATGTTCAGCATCATGCATAAACACGGGCTGTTTGTCGGTGAAACTTTGAAATATAACATTCTTGAAAACGGTTATTTAGGATTTGATAAAGACCAAGGGCGTGATTTTCTTGAAAGTCGCCTATTGCCGCGCGCTATAAATTCAGCGAAGGCAGGGCTTGATGGTTATAAGCCGTTATATAAAACATTGAAAAGCTGGATGGTCGAGCAGGGGTTTTGGTATTTCCGCGGCCGCGTATGCGCCCCGCGCCAAGAAGTGATGGGCTATAAAGTACCTGATAATCCAGCATATACAGATAATAAGATCAATTAGAAAAGGCGGCTAAATATCAGCCGCCTTTTTAAATTCCTATTGCAGTCGGATATTTATTCAGCCGCTTCTTGGCTCGCGCCGCTGCGTTGTTCAATGGGCAGAACTTTTCGCGCTGTTGCGCCTGTGTAGACTTGGCGTGGGCGACCAATACGGTGGCTTGGCTCTTCGATCATTTCTTTCCACTGTGAAATCCAGCCTACTGTACGGGATAATGCGAAGAGAACGGTGAACATCTCTTCGGGGAAGCCCATGGCTTTCAAAATAATGCCTGAATAGAAATCAACATTCGGGAAGAGTTTTCGCTCCGCGAAATAAGGGTCTTCAAGGGCGAGGCGTTCAAGTTCCTGCGCGAGCTCTAGTAACGGATCATCAATCCCCAGTTCAGCGAGCACGGCATCACAAGATTCTTTAAGCACTGTTGCGCGTGGGTCATGGTTTTTATAAACGCGGTGACCAAAGCCCATAAGGCGGAATGGATCGTCTTTGTCTTTTGCGCGTGCGATGAACTCAGGAATGTTATCTTTATGGCCAATTTCACGCAGCATTTCTAAAACGGCTTGGTTAGCGCCGCCATGGGCAGGGCCCCAAAGTGATGCAATGCCAGAGGCAATACATGCAAATGGGTTTGCCTGTGATGAACCAGCAATGCGCACAGTTGATGTTGACGCGTTTTGTTCATGGTCAGCGTGAAGGATAAGTATTTTATCCATTGCGCGCTCTAATGTTGGGCTAACCTTGTATTCTTCGGCAGGGACAGAAAAACACATATGTAAGAAATTCGCCGCATAGCTTAAATCGTTACGTGGATAGACAAAAGGCTGGCCGTTTGAATATTTGAGGGTCATGGCTGCGATTGTCGGCATTTTCGCAATTAGGCGATGCGCTGAGATTTCACGTTGCTGTGGGTCCCAAATATCAAGCGAGTCGTGGTAAAATGATGATAAAGCGCCAACAACGCCGCACATAATGGACATAGGGTGCGCATCGCGGCGGAAACCACGGAAGAAATAATGTAATTGTTCATGCACCATTGTATGATAGGTGATATTTTCGCCGAATTTTTTCTTTTCTTCGGTGTTGGGCAGGTCGCCATAAAGCAAAGCATGGCAGACTTCTAAATATGAAGTGTTGTCTGCAAGGTCTTGGATGTCATAACCACGATGTTGCAAAATGCCTGCGTCGCCATCAATATAGGTAATGCGTGACTTACAGCTTGCTGTTGATGTAAAGCTTGGGTCGAGCGTGAAATATCCTGTCTGTGCATATAATGCACGGATATCGATTGTCGCAGGGCCTTGTGTGCCTTCAACAACAGGAAGCGTCCATTTTTCACCAGTTTGATCGTTGGTTAACGTAAAAGTTTTCTCAGTCATGATTGATATCCTTAGACTTGGATGTTTGGAAAATTATTTTTAATTCAAATAAATAGCGACTTTGTACAAGATAGGCCGAATAGAGTAAAAAAAAACTTAAGATGCTAATTTTTATCACATTGTGCACTGCAATTAGTATACAAAAAAAGCCCTTCACGGGGAAGGGCTTGATGTAAGAATATTCGGGGGCTGTTTTACACGTATTTTAAACGTTTGAGTACTTCATCTTTGCCTAATATAGCGGCGGCTTCAAAAATACTTGGGGATACGGTTGTGCCTGTAAGAGCTGCGCGTAGCGGCATAGCAACCTTGCCCAGTTTGCCCTCTTTATAGTCATTAGCGACTTCTTTGCACAAATCTTGGACGTTTTCTTCTGTTAGCTCGGTAAGGGCGCTGACTTTGTCCGCGATGAAGCCTAGGATTTCTTTATCAAGGCTCTTTTCGGCTTTTTCTGTGAAGACGAAAGGCGGCTGCTTGGCGTAGAACGCGCCTTCTTCGGCGATGTCGTTAAGTGATTTTGCGCGGTCTTTTAATGCGTCCATGCCTTTTAATAGACGCTGTTTTGATGTGTCATCAATATGTGCGCCGTATTTCTCCATGATCGGGGTAATGAGCTCTACTAAATGCGCGTTGCTTGCAGTTTTGATGTAATGCGCATTAAGGTTGTTGAGCTTATCAAAGTCAAAACGTGATGCGGATTTACCGATATGGTTTAAGTCAAACCACTCAATGGCCTGTTCGGTGGAGATGATTTCATCATCGCCATGTGACCAACCAAGGCGTAAAAGGTAATTACGCATTGCTTCGGGCAGGTAACCCATATCTTCATATTCATGAACGCCTTGTGCGCCGTGGCGTTTAGAAAGCTTTGTGCCGTCTGGGCCAAGGATTAGCGGTATGTGTGCATATACCGGTATGTCCCATCCCATGGCATCTAAAATTATTTTCTGACGGAAAACATTGTTGAGGTGGTCATCACCGCGAATAATATGAGTAACGCCGCTATCATGGTCATCAACCACAACAGAAAGCATGTATGTTGGCGTGCCGTCAGAGCGCAGAAGGATGAAATCATCAAGCTCATCATTGCCTTTTTCAACGCGTCCTTGCACAGCGTCTTCAATCGCGGTGCGGCCTTCTAATGGGGCTTTGATGCGGATTACGGGGGCAACGCCTTCTGGCGCTTCACTTGCGTCGCGATCACGCCATCTGCGGTCGTAATTGACTTTTGCGCCGCTTGCGCGGGCTTCTTCGCGCATTATTTCTAATTCTTCGGGGCTACAGTAACAATAATATGCCTTGCCCATTTTAACTAACTGCTTTGCGACCTCTGCGTGACGGTCACGCGCTTCAAACTGGCTGGTGGCCTCGCCGTCCCAGTCTAGGCCGAGCCATGTCATGCCGTCCTTAATCGCCTGTACGGCGTCTTCTGAATATCGTGCGCGGTCTGTGTCTTCGATTCTCAGTAGGAACTTGCCGCCGTGATGCTTGGCAAAAAGCCATGAAAACAGGGCTGTGCGCGCTGTGCCAATATGCATGAAACCAGTTGGCGAGGGGGCAATTCTTGTAACAACAGACATTATTATGAGTTCCTAACTTTATATTGTGTCATTCTGCTGCTATATTTGCGTGTTTTTGGGGGAAGTTTCAAGTGTATAATGTGCGCATAGGCAATGTTATTGATAAGATGCAGGAGAATTTAATTATTTTCCTGCCTTTGATGTTCGCTGTGGGCATTATTATTTACTTTGCGTTGCCGTTTGAGCCTGAATGGTTCGCAGGGATTATCTTTGCCTTGATTGCGCTTAACGGTGTGTATTTAAATGGTCGTGCTGATTATACGGGGCAGCGCTTATTACAATTTACATTAATGACATGTTTTGTCGCGAGCCTAGGGTTTATAGCAACGCAGATCCGCACGGCATATATAGCTGCGCCTGCGATTAGTGAAGAATTACATGGCATCCATATTAACGGCATTGTTGAACGCATTGACCGCCTTGATGGGCGCAAGGGCAGCCGCGTTCTCATTCGGGATGTTCATATTGATAATTATCCCGCAGAGAAAAACCCTGACAAGGTGCGTATACGCATAATTAAAGATTATAAACTAGAAGCAGGGCAGCGCATTTCTGTGCGTGGGGAGTTGATGCCGCCGCCAGCAGCCGTTATGCCGGGCGGCTTTGACTTTCAACGCTGGGCGTTTTATCAGAAAATTGGCGCCGTTGGTTATGCTTATTATGAGCCGAAAACCATTTTTGAAGCAGATTTCACATCAGAGCATCACATAGAACGCATTCGTAAAGCGGTAGAAAAACGTATTTACGCCTTTTTTGGTGAGGCCAATCAAACCAAAGCTGAGATTGTTACGGCGCTGATTACGGGACGAAAAACGCAGATGGCTGAAGAGGATAAAGAGGCGCTTCGAGATGCAGGGCTTGCGCATATGCTCGCCATATCCGGCTTGCATATTGGTTTGATTGTTAGCGCGGTGTTCTTCTTCTTTCGCTTAAGTTTCTCTGCTATTCCTTATATGGCGCTGTATTTACCAAGCAAGAAAATTGCCGCGATGCTCGCCTTGTTTTTTGCTGTTTTCTATGTCCTGCTTTCAGGCGCATCATTGCCTGCGATCCGCGCGGTGATAATGATGGGGATCGCGATGATTGCCATTGTGATGGATCGTAATCCGATATCACTGCGCTTGGTTGCCTTTGCGGCTTTGGTGATATTGATTATTCTGCCTGAAAGCATTTTGTCTGTTAGTTTTCAACTGTCTTTCGCCGCTGTGGCGTCGCTTGTGATTTTTTATGAGCGTACAAGGCTGTGGTGGCAGGGGCAATATGCACAGAAAGGCTTTGTGCGGCGCTGTTACTTATATGGGCTTGGCGTTGTTGCGACAACGTTGGTATCAACGGTTGCCACGGCGGCTCCGGGCTTATATCACTTTAACCATTTTGGCGTTTATGGCGCATTAAGTAATTTGTTCGCCGTGCCAATATTGGCGATATTTGTTATGCCGAACTGCTTGCTCGCGGTTATTACATGGCCATTCGGCTTTGATGGCATCTTTATAAATATGGCTGGGTATGGCGCACAGGCAATTTTAGATATCGCCCATTATTGCGCCGATTTGCCGATGGCTGTCCTGCATAAGCCTTATATTGGCGTGTATGGCTTTATTTTATGGACGTTACTAGGCTGCGTTATCTGGTATTGGTCGCAGCAAACGCGCCTTGCCTTAATGTCACTGGTCTTTCTTGCCGGCGCGTTTTTATTCGTTGAAAAACAATACAATATAATTATTCCTTCAGATTTTAGATTAATATCTGTGTTTGATAATAACCAGCATTTATTAGCCTATGGCAAATCACCAGGACGTTTTGATAAAGATTATATTTCCGCATATTATGGACGTGAGCCGCATGATTATATACGGCCGAATAAATATGAGAAATGTGATCCTGATGGCTGCCGAGTCGCGCTGCATGATAATGTTTTTATGCAGATCGTGAAATTTCCTGATGATTACGTTGATGCGTGCCGCAAGGCGGCCTTTGTCGTGCTTGATTTTCCCCTATCTGCGTTGAGCGATGCGCAGCGCGAGCGTGGTTGCCGCGTGCCTATATTGCACCGCTTTGATACGTGGAAATATGGTTCATATGGTATATATGTTTCACCGCGCGGAGAAGTGCGCATTAATAGCCTGTATGCACGCGATAACTATAAACGCCCATGGAGCCAGCCGAGTTGGCGTTAATGTAGCAGTACATATTCTAGTGATATGTGCGATATAGCGAAACAAGTTCACCTTGAATATTGACGCGTTCCGCATCCAGTAGGCGGGTTTCATAATCTTTGTTTTCGGGGATCAGGGCGACCTTACCGTTTTCTTTACCGAGGCGCTTTAATGTAACTTCTTCGCCATCAACAAGGGCAACGATGATTGTGCCTTCACGCGCAGTTTGTACGCGTTTAATAATCACAATATCTTCATCATTAATGCCCGCTTCGATCATCGAATCGCCATCAACGCGCAGGGCGTAAAACTCACCATTGCCGAGCATTGTACTGGGCATTTCAAAATATTCGCCTTCATTGCGAATGGCCTCAATCGGTGTGCCGGCGGCGATTTTACCGTAAAGCGGGATAGGTTCAACGCGCGCTGATGGTGTAAAAATGCCATCATCATTGGCAATAATATCCGCGCGATTCACTTGCGCAGGGGATGCGCTGCGTTGATAATTTTCTGGCAGTTTTAATATTTTAAGGGCGCGGGCGCGGTTGGGGAGGCGTTCTAAATAACCACGCTCTACCAAAGCTGTAATTAAGCGGTGAATACCAGATTTTGATTTTAGACCAAGAGCATCGCGCATTTCATCAAAAGATGGCGCAATATCGCCGCTTTCAACGCGTTCGTGAATGAACAGGAGCAGATCTCTTTGCTTTTTGGTCAACATGGCTTTTCTCGCATAATAATTTTAGAATCAATCTGATTCTCATTATGTTCTATTAATGTTCTTTTGTAAAGTAAAATTAGATTTCGCTTAAGTTCAGCGTGCTGCGCATAAAACTTTCACCAATCAGGAAGCCGTTATAACCTCTGCTATAAAGGGTTTTTATTGTATCTGCACTTTGAATGCCGCTTTCGGCGATTTTGAGGCAATCATGCGGGAGTGTGTCGTAAAGCGTATCAAACATAGCGCTATCAACATCAAGTGTTTTTAAGTTGCGAGAATTAACGCCGATTAATGTTGGGTTTAGGGGCAATGTGCGTTCGATTTCTTCGCTGTTATGGGTTTCAAATAATATATCAAGTTCATATTCGCGCGCTGCTGCGACAAGCTCAGCGGCCTGCACATCACTCAACGCGGCCATGATGATAAGAATGCAATCAGCGCCCATAGCGCGGCTTTCCACAATTTGATACGGATCAACCATGAAATCTTTGCGGATCATGGGAATGTTGCTCACTTTGCGGGCGGCAATAAAATCAGTGTCACTGCCTTGGAAATAGGGGGCGTCGGTGAGGACAGATATACAGGCAGCGCCATTTTCTTGATAATGCTGCGCGGTTTTTACAGGATCAAAATCATCGCTGATAAGGCCTTTACTGGGCGATGCCTTTTTTACTTCGGCGATGACAGCTGGTTTGCCATCTGCATTTTTGGCGCGGATCGCGGCTTCAAAACCTTTTACCGGTTTTGCTTTACGCGCGGCGTTGTGGATGTGCTCAAAGCTTGTTTTTGCTTTGGATTCTTTAACATGGGCGGCTTTATCGGTGCAGATTTTCTCTAAAACGCTCATTTTACGTACTCTCTGTATTTATTTAATGTCTCTAGGGCTTTGCCATTATCAAGGCTATTGGTGACGATGTTCATTGCTTGTGTATTTGTGGTGGCTTTACCCGTGATTAAGGCCACTGCGGCGGCATTGAGCAGGGCAATGTCGCGGTAAGCGCCTTTCCTTCCGTCCAGAAGGCTTTGCAGCGCGGCGGCGTTGTGTTGGGCGTCGCCGCCAACAAGGTCAGCAGGGGCGCAGCGCTTGAGGCCAAAATCTTCAGGAGTGATGTCAAACTCCTGAACAGTGCCGTCATGGTGTAGGGCGGCGACATGGGTCGGTGCCGCGAGGGTGATTTCATCTAACCCATCATGACCGTGGACAACCCAAGCAGATTTACAGCCTAGCTCTTTAAGCGCCTGCGCCATCGGCTGGCACCATTTTTTGTCAAATACGCCAATCAGTTGAAATTCAGTATTGGCAGGGTTTGCAAGCGGGCCGAGCAGATTAAATATTGTGCGGAAACCAAGTGCTTTGCGAATGGGTACGACATGACGTACGGTGTGGTGATGGGCGGGCGCCATCAGGAAACAAAAGTTTAAGTTTTTTAATGCGCCCTCAAGCTTTTCTAGGGGCACATCAAGATTGATGCCGAGCGCTTCATAACAATCTGCTGTACCAGATTTTGAACTCGCTGCCCGGTTACCGTGCTTTGCCATGGGGATGCCAGCGCCAGCGCAGATCAGCGCAACAGCAGATGAAATATTATAACTATGCAGGCCTGAACCGCCTGTGCCGCAACAATCAACGCTGCCCTTGGGGGCACTAATCGTGCTTGCGTGCTGACGCAGGACGCTTGCCGCGGCGCCAATTTCGCCGGCAGTTTCTCCGCGCATGGCAAGCGCCGTGAGGAATGATGCGATTAAGGCTGGCTCCGCGTCTCCGCTCATAATATGGGAGAGCGCATCGTTCATTTCAGGCGCGCTAAGAATTTCGCCGCTAACGGCTTTGTGCAGAATATCTTGGAACATGTAATGATTACGCCGTTTCTTTGATGAAGTTTTCTAGCATTTGGTGGCCATATTCACTGGCAATGCTTTCAGGGTGATACTGTACGCCCCATAATGGCAGGGTTTTATGAGCCAGCCCCATAATGAGATCATTTTTGCTGGTTGCGGTAATTTCTAAGCATTCAGGCAATGTGTCTTTATCGACAACTAAGGAGTGATAACGGACGATTTGAATATCTTTGGGGATGTCTTTGAACATCTTATGCTTTGAAATTGTTATATTTTCTGTCTTGCCGTGAATGGGGGCAGGGGCGCGGATGACATTGCCGCCGAAAAATTGGCCTAAAGATTGCATCCCTAAACAGATACCGTAAAGCGGAGTGGATGATTCTGCGCAATGTTTAATCATATCAAGGCAGATTCCACTCTCATTCGGTGTGCCAGGCCCCGGTGATATGATGACACGATCAGGTTTTAGGGCGATGGCATCAGCGAGTGAAAGCTCGTCATTACGAATAACCTTCACATCAATGCCGATATCCCCAAGATATTGCACGATGTTGTACGTAAAGCTGTCATAGTTGTCGATAAGAAGGTTCATAATGAAAAAAATACCTGATCTTTTGTTCTTAATATGGTTAACTGATTAATATGAATATTAAACAACGTCTTCTTGAATATAAATCGACATTTCATTTCTGCAAGAAAATCCGTATTTTTTTGTTCGCTTTGTGTTTGCTTGTCGCTGCTGACCGTTATTGGATTGTCGAAATTGACCGTTCAATGAATGACGTTGCAAAGGTCGCGGCGATTGAACCGGCATCAGGCGGTGATGTTGAGGAGATGTTCTCTAACGTTACATTCTCTAAGCTTGCTTATGAAGAGCCTGTTAAAACATCGGTGATTGATAGCATTAAAGCGAAGCTGCCAAGCTTGCCATTATTTGGCAAGGAAAAAGATGATATTAGGGCGCCCAAAGCGCGCCCTGATGTGACGGCACAGGATGGCGCATTGCTCTCTGTGCCAGAGCATAAGCGCATTGCGATTGTCATTGATGATTTAGGCATTGATAAAAAACATTCCAGCGCAATTGTTGCCATGGATAATTTTAAAATGACCCTCGCTTTTTTACCCTATGCGCAGCATATCGAAGGCTTGTTAGAGCAGGGAAAAGCGAACGGACATGAAATTATCGTGCATATGCCTATGCAGCCACAATCTGATACTATTGACCCAGGGCCAGTCGTATTAAAAGTTGGCATGACCGCAGAGCAGTTATTGGATAACCTTGATAAGGGGCTCAGTGCTTTTGATGGTTTTGTCGGCATAAACAATCATATGGGGTCTAAGTTCACGAGCGACCCGATTGGCATGGATTTTTTAATGCGAGAGCTGAAAAAGCGTGATCTTTATTTTTTAGATAGCGTGACATCAGCCGCCACGCAGGGCGAAAAAATGGCGCAGCGTCATGGCGTGACGTATTTGCGCCGCAATGTATTTCTCGATCATGAGGAAAGTGATAAATTTGTAAATAAGGCGCTTGCGAAATGCGCCAAAGTCGCCGCAAAAACTGGGCTATGCATCGCCATTGGTCACCCCAAAGACGTAACCATACGTGGGCTGAACAGTTTTGTAAGCAAGGCGCAAAGTGATGGTTTTGAGTTTGTAAGCTTATCTGATGTGTTAGATGCACGGCAGCATGATGATCCGCTTTACTTAGTCGAAGCCGAGGCGCAGCAGCAGTAATTTTCTCTCTTACATAATATTGTTATTATTATCTGGCTTTGTGCTTGGTGTTGATGGCCTTGTGGTTATTTGTGTATTATCCGCAGTGGCGTTGTCGTCACTCAAGAATACTTTAGCAAAATCTCTGAAGGGTGAAATGGCAGCTCCAATCACAGTTTTGGCCAATTCAGCTGTAGAAAAATTTTGTGTTTGCTGCAGATGAAACGCAAGAGATTCATCTGTGCCGGCTTCATCAAATTTATTTTTTATAGTGAGTTTCTCTTCAGTTACTACGCGTTCTTGTAAATGCTGAAGATATCCTGCAGTGTTGTAACGATAATTAGACGCAGGGATATATGAATTTGCTTTTTCTAATAGTTTATCTGCTAATTCAGGATGAATGAGGCGTGCAGCTTCGCTGCAGAAATTAAGTATGTCGACTTTTATTATGGGGGCAAATGAGGGCATCACACTTTGTTCGGTTAGCTGTTCCAACTCATGCATAGATTTTGTGTCTAAAACTCTATCCTTATCTCCTTGCCCCATAACTAACCTTTCTATGTTTACCCTGATGTAATATTATAGTACAAATGTTAATGGGTACTTAATTATGAAATGTGGATTCGCTTGTTTTACATTAAGGTGATGAAGAAATGAAAAGTAGAGCAGAGTCGGCTTTATATATGTACGCTCAGGCATTAACTATTACACCTTATAAGCACAAATATTTGTATTGCTGATTTTGTTATATATTTACTCCGAAGCCTTGGCGTCTTCTTTTTCTTCAGAGATTGGTGTAATGCCCAAATCTTTCATGCGTTTTAACCACTGTTTATGGGCGTAGGCTTGCATATTTTCGACCTTGTCATGTTCGTCGATGATCTCGAAGCCGATCAGGGTTTCAACAACGTCTTCTAAAGTTACGACGCCTTGTATGGTTCCGTATTCATCGACAACTAAGGATATATGGCTTTTATCATACATAAGACGGTCAAAGGCTTGTGACGCCGTGATCTTATCAGGAAGTATCAGGAATTCTCTGTTGAACTCTTTGAGTGTTCTTTCGAATTCGTCGCGCGCTTGTGATGATAATAAGTCTGATTTAAGGACGTAGCCTTGGACGTTGTCTATCGACTTATCATAGATCGGAATGCGCGAGAAAGGTTTGCTCTCGTGTTGAACAAAATAGTCTTGTACGTTCATGTCTTGTGAGACTGCGAATATAACAGGGCGCGGCGTCATAATATCGCGTACTGATAATTGATTTAGTTTCATAAGGTTGGTTACAATTTTATGTTCTCTTACATCGAGCAAGCCTTCTTCTTTACCGATCTCGGCCATTGCCGACATTTCATCGCGGCTAAATGTAAAAGCACTTAAGCCTTGCTTGGATAAGACCCGTGTTAATTTTTCTGAAAGCCAGACAAAAGGGAATAAGCTGATCGTTAGCCAATTGATAAGCCTACCCATTATAGGAGCTAATTCTTGCCAATATACTGCACCAAGAGTTTTAGGGATAATTTCAGAAAAGATAAGAATAAGTAGCGTCAGAATCCCAGATATAAGGCCAATATACTGGCTGCCGAAAACATAAGTGGCCTGTGCGCCAACGCCTGCTGCGCCCACGGTATGGGCGATTGTATTTGCTGTTAATATCGCGGCAAGTGGGCGGTCTAAGTTGTCCTTTAACGTCTTTAGGATTTTTGCGCTTGGCTTTTGTTGCGCTTCTAAAACTGCTACATAAGAAGGGCGTATAGATAAAAGTACAGCCTCCGCAATGGAGCAGAAAAATGATACGCCGATGGCGAGCGCCAGATAAAAAAGAAGTAAGCCCATAGTTTTTTCCTTTTAAGTAAACAGCAGCATATATAATAGCAAGTTTTGTTATTATAACAATTTGTAAATTGGAACGTTAAGCGTTTTGTCTAAGGGCGTTTTCTGCCGCGTGTATTAAAGCCATGGCTTTATTGATGCATTCCTGATTTTCGGATTCAGGGACGCTGTCTGCGACTATGCCTGCGCCGGCTTGCAGAATAAGTTCGCCGTCTTTGACCAATGCGGTGCGGAGCGCAATGCAGGTGTTCATATTACCAAGACCGTCAAAATAACCAACGCAGCCTGCATAAAAGCCGCGTTTTTCATTTTCAAATTCATGAATTAATTGCATAGCGCGTATTTTTGGTGCGCCGCTGACTGTTCCTGCGGGGAAGCCTGAAAATAACGCATCAACGCAGTCGAGGTCGTCACGTAGCTGTCCAACCACGTTAGATACAATATGCATAACATGAGAATAACGCTCGACGATGAATTCCTCGGTCACGCGCACAGTACCGATCTTTGCAACGCGACCTACATCATTGCGACCAAGGTCAATCAACATTAAATGTTCGGCGCGCTCTTTTTCATCGGCGAGTAGGTCTTCGGCAAGTGTTGCGTCTTCTTCGACTGTATTGCCACGGGGGCGCGTGCCGGCAATGGGGCGTACAGTGACTTCGCCATTTTCAACGCGCACTAATATTTCAGGGCTAGAGCCGACAAGCGCAAAGCCATCCATTTTTAAATGAAACAGAAAGGGCGAGGGGTTAATACGGCGCAGGGCGCGGTATAAATCAATCGCAGGCAGGTCAAAGGGCGTGCGAAAACGCTGCGAGGGAACGATTTGGAATGCATCACCCGCAATAATATGCTCCTTGGCATCGCGGACGACATCGCAATATTCTTCATCGGTAAAGTTGCGCGTTATATCAAGTGGCGCGGTAAGGGCACTTTCATGGGTGAAGGATTCTTGCGTTAAAGGCGCATTTAAATCTGTAATGGCGGATTTGAGGATTCCGCAAGCTTCATTATAGGCCGCTTTGGCTGTACAGCCTTGCGTTTTGCTTGTTTTAAGCACAGGTACGGAAAGCGTTAGTTCGTGCTTCACATTATCAAATACGGCGAGAAGCTGCGGGCGCATCATTACGCCTTCGGGAATGTCTAATGTATCGACGTTTTCATTGGGAATGGTTGGTTCAACATAACGCACCATTTCATAACCGAGATAGCCATAAAGGCCGCCTGAACATGCGGGCGGTAAATGTTCAGGCAGGATGTCAATTTTGCAGCGTTTAATATGAGCGCGCAAATCATCTAATGGTTTTTTATGGGCGGGGCTAGATTGCCACACCATATCAGGGCGGCAGGCGATAATCGAATAGCGCCCAATATGTGCGCCGCCCTCGACGGATTCAAGTAAGAAGCTATAGGGCGCATCCTTCGTCAGCTTATAATAAGCCGATAGCGCCGTATCAAAGTCGGCGCTATGCTTCACATATAGAATTTGCGTTTTTCCAGCCTCGTAATGGCGCGCAAAATCTTCATATGGTGGGGATATATCAATCATTACTATTGTTGTTTTGGCTGATTATACAAGAAGGTCAAAAGCTTTTCATTGATGTGGTACTTGTATTTCTGCTGCAGCGAACCATAAAGCAAGGCAATCGCTTCTTGCTGTACGTTTTGCGTTTCAGATGTTTGCGTAATTTTTGATGGCGCTGCATTTTCTTTGTCTGCCTTTTTATTCAGCAAGCTGCTTGTTTTAACCAAGGCTAAAATTGTCTTGTCACCAACAGGTAGGATTTGGGATTTGCCTAGATCAGAAGCGAGTAATAGACCGCGTGCTTGCGTTGAAATATCTTTTTCTGCTTTTTCGTCGTTAAATGACGGGTCGCGTGATATTTTTGCGCTAATGCTTTTTTCTTTGACGGTTTTTACAGCGTCTTCCCAGCTGAGTGAACCATCATTGATTTTGTCAGAGAGTTCTTTTGCTTTCAAAAACGTTGCGCTGTCTTTTTGCTCTTTTGTCCATTGCTGCTCAACCGTTTTCTTTACATCTTCATATGGTTTGATAACGCTCTCTTCAACGCTGTTCATGACGACGAATCCTAAGGCTGAATCGCTAAGCTCAATAACGGATGATGTCTCACCTTGGCTTAATGTGTTGGCGGTTTTTAGGATGTTCAAAGCATCTTCCGAATTAAGGTCTTTCAAAGGCGAATCTTGGCTGCCTTCATAAACACCGTTCCGTGTTAGGTTTTTATAAGAAACGCTGTCCATTTTATAATCTTTTGCAACAATGATCGGATCTTCGCCGCTAAAAATACGGTCTTCAAGTTCGCCAATCGTGGCGTCTAGTGTTTGCCAAATTTCTTCTTCTAAAATCTCGGTTTTAATAGTGTCTTTGATTTCAGTGAAGCTTGGCGTCTTTTCAGGCGTTACACCCACGATTTTTAATGTGTGCCAGCCCAGTGCGGTTTCATATGGGCCGAGTATATCGCCTTTTTTAACGCCATCTGCAAACGCATCTTCATCAAGTTCCTTAGGCAAGGCGCCTTTTGTGTAGCTTTGTGTTTCAATAAAGCTCGCTTCATCGCCAGTGACTTTTTTCGCAGCGGTTGAAAGTGGTGTGCCTTTTTTTGCCGCATCAATAATTTTCAAAGCGTCGCCTTCGTTTTCAGCAATCGCTTGCACAATGTCGTGCTGTGCGGGCGTTGTGTAGCTCTCTTTTTGCTGTTCATAAAGGGCGAGGGCTTCATCATCGCTGATGACAATGTCGTTTTTGATTTTGTCTTTTGTTAGCGTTGCAACGGTGAAGCTACGTTTTTCTGGTGTGCGGTAGCGTTCTTGGAATGATTTATAATAACGCATTAATGTTTCTTCATTTGCAGGCGTTTCTAACTTCGCTGCGTTGTTATCGATCACTACGTAATTAATCTCGCGCACTTCTTCATTAAACGCGCTGACATCTTTGAGAAGAAGGTCAGGCGCATGCATGCTCGCGTTTTTAATGGCAGAAGTTAGGATGTTGTTGGTCATCTCTGTTCTTACTTCGTCAATGAATACGGATTCGGTAAGACCGCTTTGACGCAATAGACCCGCTAAAACATCACTTTTCTTTGACGTCGTGTCTTGCTGCATATAAGGCTCAATGATTTCATTGATAGATGCCGTGATTTGTTCATCGCTGACCATGATGCCAAGGTCGTTTGCACCTTGGAGCATGAGGAGGTTGCGGACTTCACGGAAAAGCGCCTGATGGATGATGCCCATTTCAAAGGCTGATTCTGCTTCAATGCCTTGCATAGCGATAATGCGGCGTACTTTGTTGTCAAAAGGGCGGCTGTGAATGGTATGTGAACCGACCTTTGCGACGTCTGATGTTTTAATGCCGCTGCTAAAGAAGCCGCCAGCATCAGTGAGGACGAGGCCAGCTGCACCTAAAACGAGGAGGACTAAAAATAAACCAGAAAAAACGCCATTGCGCATGTTTTTAAGCATTGAGACTTATCCGTTAAGTTAAAAATTCGTACTATTTATAAAGCGCCGTTGAAAATACCGCAACAGTGATTGCAATATCATCCACCTGTCTATATGTTCATATCAATATTTTTTCTTATAGGAGTTTGGTCGTATGCGCAAGTTAATCGCAGGAAATTGGAAGATGAGCTGTTATGGCGGTGAAGCGATAGAGCTGACCGAGCAGATTATTGCAGGTCTTGAAGCAAACCCTGATTTGGGTTTGGATGCCGAGCTTTTGATTTGCCCTCCTTATTTATATACAGGCATAGTGCAGAGCGTTTTAGGCCCTGTGAGTGATGTTTTAGTTGGTGCGCAAGATTGTGCAGTGAGTGAGAACGGTGCACATACAGGCGATATTTCAGCATCCATGCTTGTTGATGCGGGGTGCGAGATGGTGATTTTAGGCCATTCAGAGCGCCGTCAAAATCACGAAGAAAGCGATGATTTAATCGCAGAGAAAGCTGAGCGTGCTTTTGAAGCAGGGTTGAAAGTCATTTTATGCGTCGGTGAAAGTGAAGCGGAACGTGATGCCGGTAATGCCGAAGAAATTGTCGGCGCACAAATTGACAATGCAAATTTTGAAGGCGCCGATGCCAATAAGGTCGTGATTGCTTATGAACCTGTTTGGGCCATTGGCACGGGCAAGACCGCAAGCGTCGATGATGTGAAGTCTATGCACGGTTTTATTCGTGGCAAATTGCAAGAAAAGCTTGCATATGGAAGTGATATACGTATTTTATACGGCGGTTCAGTAAAACCAGATAATGCGAAAGCTTTGCTTTCTGTGCCGAATGTTGATGGTGCATTAATTGGCGGTGCAAGCTTAAATGCCGAGTCTTTCTTGGCGATTGCACAAGCCGGTATAGACGCAGCAGAACAAGTGGCTGCGGAATAACAAAAACGAAATTGAGAAGTTAAAATGGAATCAGTAATCCTCGTTATACATTTAATTGTGGCGCTTGCCATTATCCTGCTTGTGTTGTTACAGCGCTCTGAAGGTGGCGGTCTTGGTATTGGCGGCGGCGGTGGCGGCCTTGGTAACTTGGCAACGGCACATGGCACAGCAAACATGCTGACGCGCGCGACGGCGATTGCTGCGGGGTGTTTTTTTCTGACAAGTTTAGTGCTCGGCATTTTGGCGTCTAAAGGTGATGGTACGCAAAGCGTATTAGATGCATTGGACGCGCCAGTCGTACCAATATCTGTTGATGAAAATGCAACGGAAGACGTTAAAGAGGACGTTGTTAACCCACAGGTTCCTATTTCAGAGTAAGCGTAAATAATATGACACGATATATTTTTATAACCGGCGGTGTGGTTTCTTCTTTAGGGAAGGGCCTTGGCTCCGCCGCTCTTGGTGCTTTGCTACAAGCACGCGGATATTCTGTCAGATTATGTAAGCTTGACCCTTATTTAAATGTTGACCCCGGTACAATGAGCCCGTTTCAGCATGGCGAGGTTTATGTCACCGATGATGGCGCGGAAGCGGACCTTGACTTAGGTCACTATGAACGCTTCACAGGGCGCCCTGCGGTTAAAGGCGATAACATCACCACGGGGCGCATTTACATGGAAGTGCTTAGCCGTGAACGCCGCGGTGATTATTTGGGCGCGACTATTCAGGTTATTCCGCATATTACCGACCAGATTAAAGATTTTATCCGCGAAAAAGACGGCAGTGCTGATTTCGTACTTTGTGAGATTGGTGGCACAGTTGGTGATATTGAAAGTTTACCTTTCTTGGAGGCAATCCGCCAGTTTGGCAATGAAGTTGGGCGTGAGCGTTCAGCCTATATGCACGTAACTTTGCTGCCATATATTGCGGCGGCGGGCGAGCTTAAAACCAAGCCCACACAGCATAGCGTTAAAGAAATGATGAGCTATGGCATCCAGCCTGATATCTTGCTCTGCCGCGCGGAGCGTGAAATAGATGATAGCGAGCGTTATAAAATCGGCCTGTTCTGTAACATCCCTGATAAAAATGTTATTCCAGCATTAGACGTATCGACCATTTATGAAGTGCCGCTAAGTTACCATGCTGAGGGGCTGGATACGCAGGTTCTTAAACGTTTTAACTTGCCGCATGAAGAGGAGCCTGATTTAAGCGTATGGGAAAATATCGTTCAGCGTATCAAGGCGCCAGAAAGCGTTGTGGAAATTGCCGTTGTTGGTAAATACACAAATTTGGCGGATAGTTATAAGTCTTTGAACGAAGCCTTGGCGCATGGCGGCATTGCTAATAACGTCAAAGTGAAAATTAAATTTATTGAATCATCTGTTTTTGATAGCGCAGAAAGTGATATCGTCGCGGCGCTTGGGGATGTGCATGGTATTTTGGTGCCAGGTGGCTTTGGCGCACGCGGCGCAGAAGGCAAAATTAAGGCGATTAAATTTGCGCGCGAACGCAAAATCCCTTATTTCGGCATCTGTTTTGGTATGCAAATGGCTGTCCTTGAAACCGCACGTAATTTGGCGGGCATCGAAAAGGCAAACTCAACAGAGTTTGGCCCTTGTGAGATTCCTATGGTGGGCTTGATGCGCGAATGGGATAAGGCTGGTGAGAAGGAACAGCGCGGCGATGACGCTGACCTTGGCGGCACGATGCGCCTTGGCGCATATGATGCGCGGCTTAATGCGGGATCTAAAGCACATGAAATTTATGGCGCAGATGTTATCTCAGAACGTCATCGTCACCGTTATGAGGTGAATATTACCTATAAAGAACAGTTGGAGAAGGCTGGATTGGTGTTCTCTGGCTTGTCACCAGATGGCAAATTACCTGAGATCGTCGAGCGGCCAGATCATCCATGGTTTGTCGCGGTACAGTTCCACCCAGAGCTTAAATCTAAACCATTTGACCCGCATCCGTTATTCGTGTCTTTTGTGGGCGCGGCCATTAAACAGAGCCGCCTAGTTTAGCGTTATTAGCAGCGTATAGCTTGGCGGGTATGCGCACTGGCATAAGTGCTTTGAATTGAATTTGTATGAATGTCAAAGCATAGTGCCTCTAAGCATATAAAGGCTGTATCTTTATAGACAAGTTCAAAAAACGGTGAAATTTCTTTGTGTTTGTGTAGCATTAGACCAATATCTTGTGCGTATTGATCAGCTTGCTGGGGCGCTGTTTTCCAAAGGGCAAGCAAGCCGGTAAATAAATTCTCAGCATTAAGTGATAAGACGATGAATGGGTGGTCGCATTTTGCAATTGTGCGTTCCATTTTAAGCATATTGACCATGAAGTCATAATTTGCTGTCTGTCTATTGTTTATTTTATACGCTTCGCTATCTAATAGGCGCATTTTCGCATTATCGAGAAGCTTTTTTAAAGGCATTTGTTTGAGGACACTTTTGTTTTTCGGTGTCGCATCAAATAAATTGTGCATTTTTTTGATAAGAATGTCAGATTCGCGCTGTGAAGCGGTTGTAATATAGCTGTTTAATTCGCTGATCGTGTTTGTCGCTACACAATAATCAAAAATATGTTTTTCAAGATAATGTGTGGTGAGTGCGATGGTGACATCAAGCGCATTTTTAAGGCCGTCAATGCAGTCAGCTTGAGTCTGAAGAACTTTCTTGTTCTTATCAAGCTGCTTGAGTTTATGTAGGTTTAAACTATCTTTACTATGCTGCATTTTCTTTTCCCGCCTAAAAGTTAATGAAAACTTAAATTTTATTTAACATAATATTAATTTTATTTAAAGGTTTTTGCAAGCGTATTCGTGAAAAACGCTGTAATTCAATACGTTAATGTGATTCTGTAGTGTTTTGTGCCATGCGCGTAATGTGGGGTGAGGCGGAACTACGCACACGCAATAAAATCTATATGACTTTTGCAGCGGAATGTTTTATCTTTGCAGGGTTTAATATTCACTCGAACCATGGCGAAATAATGTCTGTAGTAAAAATCCAAAATCTTGAAGTTTCTAATAATCTACCCTTTGTCTTGTTTGGTGGCTTGAATGTCTTAGAAGACGAATCCATCACACTTAAGGCGGTTGAAGTATACAAAACAATTACCGACAAGCTTGGTATTCCTTTTGTGTTTAAAGCAAGTTTTGATAAAGCCAACCGCTCAAGCATCTACAGCTACCGTGGCGTTGGTATGGATGAGGGGCTAAAAATATTCGCCAAGGTAAAAGCTGAATTTGATAATGTGCCAATCATCACAGATGTCCATGAACAACAGCAATGTGCGCCAGTGGCGGAGGTGGTGGATGTTATCCAGCTGCCAGCATTTTTGGCACGTCAAACAGATTTGGTGAAAGCCATGGCAGATACGGGCGCGGTGATTAATATTAAAAAACCGCAGTTTTTATCGCCATATCAAGTTGCCAATATTGTTGAAAAATTCAGAGAATGTGGTAATGACCAATTAATTTTGTGTGAGCGTGGTTATGCGCTTGGCTATGATAATTTGGTGGTTGACCCGATGGGGTTTGGCGTGATGAAGGAAGCGACTAATAATACGCCGATTATTTGCGATACTGTCCATGCTTCGCAAATGCGCCTACCAGGGGCGGAGGCATCAGGTGGTCGCCGTAATCTTGTTCCTGACCTTACTCGCGCTGTGATGGCGATTGGCTTGGCGGGGCTGTTTATTGAGGCTTATGAAGACCCTGATAAGGCAAAATGCGACGGGCCATCGGCGCTGCCTTTTGATAAATTGGAAGAGTATCTTAGCCAAGCGAAAGCCATTGATGATCTTGTGAAATCAATGGATCTTGTGCAAATTCGTTAAATTATACACGCCCGATATGTGGGCATTAAAGAAAAGAAATAGGAATTATATTATGACTGCAATTATTGATATTCATGCAAGACAGATTTTAGACAGCCGCGGCAACCCGACGGTTGAAGTTGATGTTATATTGGAGAGCGGTGCAAGCGGACGTGCGGCGGTGCCATCAGGTGCATCGACGGGCGCACATGAGGCAGTTGAGCTACGCGATGGGCGTAAAGATTATTATGGCGGTAAATCTGTTGAAAAAGCAGTGGCCTTTGTTAACACTGAATTACTCGAAGCGCTTATCGGCCTTGATGCGGAAGAGCAGCTCTATATCGACCAGCTTATGTGCGATATTGACGGCACTGAAAATAAAGGCCGCCTAGGCGCAAACGCTATATTGGGCGTGTCGATGGCGATTGCTAAGGCGATGGCTGATGAACTTGATATGCCGCTTTACCGTTATATTGGTGGGGTTAAATCTTCACTGATGCCAGTGCCAATGATGAATATTATCAATGGCGGCGAACATGCTGATAACCCTGTCGATATTCAAGAATTTATGATTATGCCGATTAGCGCAGATAGTATCGCAACGGCAGTGCGTATGGGGTCAGAAGTCTTTCATGCTTTGAAAAAAGAACTTTCAAGCAATGGTTTGAATACTAATGTTGGTGATGAAGGCGGTTTTGCGCCTGATGTGAAATCATCAGATGAGGCGCTACAATATATTATGAAGGCGATTGAAACTGCAGGCTATGTCGCGGGTGAAGATATTGTCTTAGCGCTTGATGCTGCGTCTTCTGAATTTTACGAAGAGGGCAAATATCACCTTAAAGGTGAGGGTAAAGTACTGACATCATCTGAAATGGTGTCTTACTATGCTGATTTGTGCGCGCGTTACCCCATTGTATCGATCGAAGATGGTCTTGACGAGGATGATTGGGATGGCTGGGTTTCTTTAACTGATGTTTTGGGTGATACCGTGCAGCTTGTCGGTGATGATTTATTTGTGACAAACCCAGAGCGCCTTGCCAAGGGCATTGAAATGGGGGCAGGAAATGCGATTTTAATTAAGGTTAATCAAATTGGCACGCTTTCAGAAACGCTTGAAGCGATTGAAATGGCGCAAAAGGCAGGGTTTGGCGTTGTGATCTCTCATCGTTCTGGCGAAACTGAAGATGCAACGATTGCTGATTTGGCTGTGGCTGTCAATGCAGGGCAAATTAAAACGGGGTCGCTTTCACGTTCTGATCGTGTTGCGAAATATAATCAGCTTATTCGCATCGAAGAAGAGCTTGGCCCTGTATCGCGTTTTTCTGGTCGTAACTTTATGCGTAAAGGTTCAGCTTTAAGTAAAGCGAAATCAAAAGCCGCTTAAACGCGCGGGGGAGGGAAATCCTCATAATCCGGAGGCTTTATGCGCGGATATTTCTATATTTTTATTGCTGCAATGCTCATGTGGCTGCCTAGCTTTGCTGAACGCTATGATGGGCAAACGGGGAAGATGCTTGTTGCTTATAAGATGGTGCATGGCAACTATTTTGAAAATGCGGTTGTTTATGTCGCTTCCCATAGTTTGATGGGCGCGACGGGCTTTGTGTTGGGGGATCAGTTTGCTGCGGAGGCTATCGCGTCTTTAGATACTGTTCCAGAAGCGATCCGTGAAGCAGGTTTGCCGATTTATAAAGGCGGGCCTGTCGGGCTTGACACAACGTTTTTCGTGTTAGAACAGGTTGCTGTGCCAAAGGCGGATGAGGCGCAGGCCGATAACGGTTCCAAAAAATCTAAAAATAAAAAGAAGAAAGCAGATGATGCGCCACAATGGAAATTTTATGACTTCATGGCTATAGATCAGGGGGGCAGGGGCGCTATAATTGAAAAAATTATTGATTCGTATGAATCCGAAGATGCATCACCTTATATGCTATATGTCGGTTATGCAGGTTGGGCGGCAACACAGCTTGAATTGGAACTTTGGCGCAGCGCATGGCTTGTGTTAGATGCGCTTGGCGGCGCGATGTCTACGGCGCGTTTATCGCCCGCAGATGCTGTCTGGCTGGATGCTTTTAAGGAAGCGGCAAAAAACAGCGAAAAAAAGCTGGGGAAAATTTATTAAACAATTTGAGTCCTTTAGATAACTATGTTCTCATTCTGTTCTCAATAACCACTTGAATCTAAAGCATTTTTTATTTGACAAGAATGATTCGTTTATGATTCTATAGAGTTATGAGTAGTTATAAAACACATAGAATATTAAGAGGGCGCAACGGAATATTATTTTTCCTTGCTGCATTATGTGTTTATTTCTCTTATTTCAGCTTGTTTGGGGAACGTTCTTTTTCGCGCCTACAAACATTAGAAAATCAAATTTATAAAGTTGAGCAAGAATTAGCATCATATCAAGGTGATGTTAAAGAACTAAATGCACGGGTGCAGGCGCTGCGCCCCGGTGCGGTTGATAAAGATTTGCTTGAAGAGCGTGTACGTTATATGCTTGGTTACCGCGCCGCTGATGAGTGGGATGTGCTGTAAGGTTAAGTTGGTCTTGCCCTTTGCTAAGCTTAAGTAATTTCCAAATTTTTTCATATTTTTGTTGTAAAACAACATGTTGCACCGCAGCAATTGCTGTTTTTTTACTGGATTATTAAAATGAAATGGTGTATCCATCCATTTCAAATTATATATTTGCGCTAAACGGAGTTGTGTAGTGGGTGTTAAATCAAAAAAGACAAATTCAAAATTAAAGACTGTATCAAATGTGCAGCCAGATCCATCACCAGAAGAGCTTAAAAAGCTGTATCGTGAGATGCTGCTTATTCGTCGCTTTGAAGAAAAGGCGGGGCAGCTTTATGGTATGGGGCTAATTGGCGGTTTCTGCCACCTTTATATTGGTCAAGAAGCTGTTGTTACGGGCATTACATCTGTACAAGAGCCCCAGGATACGGTGATTACAACATATCGCGACCATGGTCACATGCTGGCTTGCGGTATGGAAGCCAAAGGCGTTATGGCTGAACTTACGGGGCGTGAAGGCGGATATTCGCGCGGTAAGGGCGGTTCAATGCATATGTTTTCTCAAAAAGCTGGTTTTTACGGTGGGCATGGGATTGTTGGTGCTTCTTTTGCGCTTGGTACAGGTTTGGCGTTTTCGCATAAATATAAAGAAGATGGCGGCGTTTGCGTGGCCTATTGCGGCGATGGCAGCGCGAACCAAGGCCAGGTTGCGGAATGTTACAACATGGCGGCGCTATGGGATTTGCCTATTTTATACGTGATAGAAAATAACCGTTACGGTATGGGCACATCAACCAAGCGTCATGCGGCGGGTGAACTGTATAAACGCGGCGAAGGTTATGGCATTCCTGGTGAGCAGGTTGACGGGCAAGATATTTTTGCTGTGCAGGCTGCGGCGCGTCAGGCGCTTGACCATGTACGCAATGGTAACGGCCCCTATATTCTTGAGGTGATGACCTATCGTTATCGTGGGCATTCAATGTCTGACCCTGCGAATTACCGCAGTAAGGATGAGGTCGATAAGTATAAAACTGAACATGACCCCATTCAGGCCGTCAAGAATTTGATGAGCGAAAACGGCATTAAAGACGATGATGTTAAAGCGATAGATAAAGAAATTAAAGCGATCGTCAATGATGCCGCCGAATTTGCCAAAGAATCACCAGAGCTTGCATCTGATGAGCTTTGGACAGATATTCTTGTGCCGATTAAAGAATAAAATATAACATTAAATCAGAAGATTAACGGAGTTTATTAAGATGGCCATTGAAGTATTGATGCCGGCTCTATCGCCAACGATGACAGAGGGAAACCTTGCACGTTGGCTTAAAAAAGAAGGCGACAGCGTCGAAGCAGGCGATGTCATTGCAGAAATTGAAACTGACAAAGCCACAATGGAAGTTGAAGCCGTTGATGAGGGCGTTATTGGTAAAATCGTTGTCGCAGAAGGTACTGAAGCTGTTGCGGTAAATTCTGTCATTGCGATGCTTTTAGAAGACGGTGAAGACGCTGATGCATTAGAAAATGCGCAACCATCTGCCGCGCCAGTCGAAAGTAAAGAATCTGAAAGCGAAGCGGCTAAAGATGATGACACGGCCCCAGTGCAAAACAAAGTCGTGTCAGGCGCATCAGGTGCTGCCGTTGAAAACCGTGATATTCTCTATGCGCAAGGCGCCGTTGTTGAGCCGCCAGTATTTGATGAAGCGGCTTATTTTACAGATACAGTTAACCAAACTGTACGTGAAGCATTGCGTGATGCAATGGCAGAAGAAATGCGCAAAGATGATGCGGTCTACCTGATGGGTGAAGAAGTCGCGGAATATAACGGCGCATATAAAGTATCGCAAGGCTTATTGGATGAGTTTGGCGCGAAACGCGTTATTGATACGCCAATTACTGAACATGGCTTTGCAGGTATTGCTACAGGCTCAGCTTTTTCTGGCCTAAAGCCGATTGTTGAATTTATGACGATGAATTTTGCCATGCAGGCGATTGACCATATCATTAACTCAGCGGCAAAAACGCTTTATATGGCGGGCGGTCAACTTGGTTGTCCTATCGTGTTTCGTGGCCCGAATGGTGCGGCTTCGCGCGTTGGTGCACAGCATTCGCAGTGTTATGCATCTTGGTATGCCCATGTGCCGGGTTTGAAAGTCGTTGCGCCGTGGTCGGCATCTGATGCAAAAGGCTTGATGAAAGCGGCTATCCGTGATCCGAACCCTGTGATTATCCTTGAAAACGAAATGCTGTATGGCCAAAGCTTTGATGTGCCTACGGATGAAGATTATTCTATCCCGATAGGCCGCGCGAAAATTGAACGTGAAGGCGCTGATGTTACAATCGTTGCATTCTCTATCATGGTTGGTAAGGCTATGCAGGCGGCAGAGAAGCTCGCTGAGCAAGGTATTGACGCAGAAGTCATTAATCTACGTACAGTGCGTCCGCTTGACCGCTGGACGATCCTTGAGAGCGTGAGGAAGACAAATAGCATCGTTACGGTGGAAGAAGGCTGGCCTTTCGCCGGTATTGGCGCGGAAATCGCGGCGCTTTGCGGTGAACATGCCTTTGATTATATGGATGCGCCTGTGATGCGTGTTTGCGGCGCGGATGTGCCGATGCCATATGCGAATAACCTTGAACAGCTCGCACTGCCACAAATTGATGAAATTGTCCATGCGGCGAAAAAAGTATGTTACCAAGACTAATAGCATTAAAGTAATAGAGAGACGAAGATATGCCTATTGAAGTTCTTATGCCTGCATTATCACCAACAATGACCGAAGGTACTTTGGCGCGCTGGATTAAAAAAGAAGGCGAAATGGTTGAAGCTGGCGATGTTATTGCAGAGATTGAAACTGATAAAGCGACAATGGAAGTCGAAGCTGTTGACGAAGGCAAGCTTGCGAAGATACTGGTTGAAGCGGGTACAGAAAACGTCCCAGTCAATGAGATGATCGCCGTGCTTCTTGAAGAGGGCGAAGATGACAGCGCCGCAGATGGTTTTGCATCATCAAACAATGATGCTGCGTCGGCACAGTCAGACAAAGCGCCGGAAGAGCCAAAAACTGCAGCTGCGCCCACAAAATCTGCGCATGCTGCTGCGCCATCGTCGAGCGCAAACGGGCGTGTCTTTTCGTCACCCTTGGCGCGACGTTTAGCGAAAGATGCAGGCATTGACCTTGCGTCGATTAAAGGCACAGGTCCGAAAGGCCGCGTTGTAAAAGCTGACGTTCTCAGCGCAGAAAAAGGCGGCGCGTCTGCGTCATCACCTGCGGCGCATACAACATTGCCAACGCCTATTGGTCAGGCTTATGATGCTGATACAAAAATGAATATGTTCGGTATGCCGTATAAGGAATTACCAGTAAATAACATTCAAAAAGTAACAGCAAAACGCCTGCTTGAATCAAAAACCACTGTCCCGCACTTCTATCTGACGATGGATATTCAGCTTGATAACTTGCTTGCAGCGCGCAAGGAAATGAATGACAAAGCAAATGGCGCTTATAAACTTTCCGTAAATGACTTTATTGTGAAAGCAAGCGCGATGGCGCTTAAAAAATACCCTGCATGTAACGTATCATGGCAAGATAGCGCGATTCACCAATTCATGCATTCGGACATTTCTGTCGCTGTGGCAACGCCAAATGGCTTGATTACACCGATTGTCAAATCGGCGGAAAGTAAGGGGCTCGCCGAAATTTCAGCCGAAGTCAAAGAGCTTGCAGGGCGCGCCCGTGAAGGCAAATTGAAACCAGAGGAGTTCCAAGGCGGATCATTCTCAATTTCTAACCTTGGCATGTTTGGTATATCTGAGTTTTCTGCAATTATTAACCCGCCGCAAGCGTGCATCTTGGCTGTCGGTGCAGGCGTGCAGCAGCCTGTGGTTAAAAACGGACAAATCGAAGTCGGTACAGTAATGAAAGCCACGCTTTCGACCGACCACCGCGCCGTTGATGGCGCAATTGGCGCAGAGTTTTTAAAAATCCTCAAAGATTATATTGAGAATCCTGTCTCGATGTTGTTGTAGCAATAAAATGAATTTAAAGAAAAAGGCTTACATTTATTTGTAGGCCTTTTTTATGTGTTAAGTGATGATGTCTGCCGGTATAGCTTTTTTCTTCTTTTTATATTCGCGGTAAAGGATATAGCTTTGTGCGCTCATAATCAGCGCTGTGCCGCTAAGGACGGAGAGTAGGTCCAGATCATATTTCCAATAGAAAAAATCCGCCGCAAGGCTCCATATTAATGCGGAATATGCGAATGGCGTAACTACTGAAGCGGGAGCGTTTTTATAGGCATTGGCAAGGCAAATCTGGGCGCTGCCGCCAGATGCTGCGACGATTAAAAATAGCCAGATTTCATTTAAGGCAATGGGCTGCGCAATCCATGGCATGGCAAGCGCCGGTATTAGCGTGCCGCCAATCATAAAATAGAATGTGACGGTTAAGGGGGATTGGCTTTTTAACTGGCGTAATGTCACAAACATACTGGCGTGCAGGAGGGCAGCAAGCAGGCCTAACCCCATGCCGAGTGCATTAAAATCACCGCTTGGCTGGGCGATGATATAAACGCCAAACATGCCAAAGATAACAGCGGCCCATCTGTGCGGACCGACATGTTCACGTAAAAATAAATGCGCAAAAATCGGCGTTAATATGGTGGATGTGAAAAACAGCACGGTCGCATAGGACATCGGCAGCATAGACAGCGCTGAATAGGTGACAACTAAACTAATGCCACCAATAGTGGCGCGGAACGCGACCCATCGCGGCTGCGTGGTCTGGCTGTAATGACGGTTTTTCGGCAGTAAAATGAAAGCCAAAAGCGGAATAAGGACGATGAAATTACGATAAAATGCGATTTCGGCAACGTGGTGCGTCGCGGAAAGATATTTGGCGCTCCACCCCATAATGAAAAACAGCAAATGCGCGGTTAGGCAAAATGCAACGCCGATAAAAATTTTATCTATATGTGGTTTAGCTGTATGCATCTTGTGCCTTTACATAGAGTCATGTGTTCATAAATCTATTGTTAGGCGATTGTTTGCGGCGGCGCAACATAAAAGCTGCGCCCGCGGGGGTGACGCTTTTGCATTATTTACATTAATTTCATTATCTGTTGATAAGAGCGCTCATTTGTCGCTTTTATTTCATCAACATAATTCATAATTGTCGTATAACGCATCATGGATTGTTCAATGATCGGCTTTAAATTGGGAGCGCTTACTCTGGTGTCGATATGGCCTAAAATAGTGTCTAATTCTGCGGCTTTTTCATTGAATAAATCGCCAATATGGTTCTTATCTGTACAGATGGTTTGTGGTGCTTCGCCGTATTCATTGGTAAAGCAGATGGCGTTTTGCTGTGTGCTATCTAATCTGTACAAGGTTGCATTGTCGATTATTTGCGGCGTTGCTTCGACCAATGTGCCGAATTTTATAGCGTTATCTTTGATTGATGATATGAAATTGCGACGGACTTGTCTGTCAACAGCTTCGCCGAGGCGCATAACCATGGAATCGCCATTGAATGGAAGACGTTGCTGCTGGCTGGCTGGCGCGGTATTAACGGCGCCAAATGCGATGCAAAGTCCTAAAATATAGTGTTTCATAATATGCCCCTAAAAAGTCTTTTTATTCATTATTGTGTGTTTATAACCCTGAGGTTGATACGTGTCAATATAGCTGCTGTGTTTGGGTTGTATTATGCGTGCTGCGCCGCAAACAAGGTGTTTAAGCTGTGGATCGGTCGCAGATAGTTTTTTACTTTTTAGGCGTGCGCTTGCTAATCTAGGATAAATCAAAAAGATATTTGTTGGGGAGTAGTCTATGCGCGTCGAATTAGCTGGCGGTTTAGGAATTGGTAAATCTACATTATGCCGTGCGCTGGAGCGTATGGGCTTTAATTGTATTTACGAAAACCTAGATAATAACTTATTCCTGCAAGATGCCTTTGTTGACCCAGCAAAATTCCGTTTCCCTTCACAAATGTGGTTTGCATTAACAAAATTCCACGAGCTTAATAAATTTTATAGTGATGACCGAATAAATGTACTGGATCAAGCCATTTTGAATGTGCTGGCTTATACAAATTTGTTCTTTGGTGACGAAGACCCTGAAGGGCTGCGTTTGGTGCAAGATACATTCTCTCACCTTGAACATACTATGGGCAAGCCAGACTTAATTATCCATCTGGAATGTTCACCCGAAGTACAAATGCAGCGTATTTCAGGGCGCGGACGCAGCCATGAAAAAGCGATTGAGATGGATTACCTTGTCGCGCTGCATGATGAAATTAACCGCCTTATGGATATCGCACGCGCCGAAGGGCAGCAGGTTCTGGTGATTGATACTGAAAAGGTCAATATAGATGAACATAAAATATTCGCCGCCGATCTTGCGCGTCAAATCGCCGACCAGTTCGACATAAACATTCAGCATTATATAAATAAATTTGTATCCGAACAAAAACGCCATGGCGGGCAGTTGCCACTTGATAATGTAAATGCAGCTTAACTGTTAACTACGTTTTATGGCTCGATATTAAAGAGCTTCTTCCATAATGGGCGCTGTGCCATGGCGCGTTCATGCTCTAGCTGAACTAGGGTATTTAAGAACCTGCGTGGAGGAGGTTTCATGGCCGCGTTTTCAAATGCTAAAGATGTATCATAAACATTTAAAATACGTAGATTGTCATGGCGGTTATAATTTTTTGTTATAACGTCTTTGATTGTGTTGTCGCGCGCGCTTTGTGTGTGTTCGTCACACACGCAGGCGAAGTCATTCGTGCTGGTGGCAAAGTGTATTAGGTAGGTATCTTTGTTATTGACGGCATTTTCAAATGCAGATTTTAAATCATCTGTATCCAGATAGTGTTCCATCCATATATAGCTCATTTGCTTTGCTCCCATTTTTTTGTCGATAATAGGCTTTTTCGCGGTTATGTCAATGCGCGCTAAAAAAATGATGATGCATATTGATCGCCGCGGCGTTTTAGGCCATAAAGAGCACTGATTTTTTATCTATTTAGAGGGATGATAATAATATGGCTGATAAATCTTTTGACGTAGTAGTGATAGGCGGCGGCCCTGGCGGTTACGTGGCTGCCATACGTGCGGCGCAACTGGGGATGAAGGTTGCTGTTGTTGAAGCTAGTCACCTTGGAGGGATATGCCTAAACTGGGGCTGTATTCCGACCAAAGCACTATTGCGCTGCTCTGAAATGTATCACAATATGAAACATGCAGAAGATTTCGGTTTAAAAATCGAAGGCAAAGTATCGTTTGATTTGAAAAAGATAGTTGAGCGCTCTCGCGGCGTATCTAAGCAGCTTTCTGGCGGTATTGGCCATTTACTGAAAAAGAATAAGGTCACAGTTTTTGATGCGTACGGTAAGTTGTTGGGCAAGGGCAAAGTCGCGCTTGAAAAAGACGGCAAGAAAACCGACGAATTGAGCGCGAAGCATATTATTGTCGCGACTGGCGCGCGTGCGCGCGTTCTGCCGGGCTTAGAGCCTGATGGCAAATTCGTCTGGTCATATAAAGAAGCAATGATCCCTGAAGATATGCCGAAGAAACTTTTGGTTATCGGCTCTGGCGCGATTGGTATTGAGTTTGCGAGCTTTTATAACACATTCGGCGTTGATGTTACGGTCGTTGAGTTGATGGATCGCGTTGTACCTGTTGAGGACGAGGAGATTTCAGCGATTGTTGGAAAATCCCTAAAAAAACAGGGTATGAAAATTATTACAGGCGCAAAAGTCACGCAACTTGATAAAAATAAAGCTGATGTCACCGCGCATATCGAAGGTAAAGACGGCAAAGTAACAACTGAGAATTTTGACCGCATCATCAGCGCCGTGGGCATTGTTGGTAATGTTGAAAATATTGGCCTAGAAAACACCAAAATTAAACTGGATCGCGGGCATATTAAGGTTGATGGCTACCTTAAAACTGATGAACCGAATGTCTATGCAATTGGTGATGTGGTTTCGCCGCCTTGGCTTGCGCATAAGGCGTCACATGAGGGCATTATTTGCGTTGAGAAGATTGCAGGGCTTAAAAATGTCCACCCAATGGCGATTGAAAACATCCCCGCCTGTACGTATTGCCATCCGCAGATTGCATCAATCGGTTTAACCGAAGCGCAATGTAAAGAAAAGGGGCTAAAGGTCAAAGTTGGGCGCTTTCCCTTTGTCGGCAATGGTAAAGCGATTGCGATGGGCGAGGCGGAAGGCCTGATAAAAACCATTTTTGATGAGAAAACAGGTGAGCTGCTTGGCGCGCATATGGTTGGCGCAGAGGTGACGGAGCTTATTCAGGGTTTTTCAATCGCCAAAACATTGGAAACAACAGAAGAAGATTTAATGCATACCGTATTCCCGCACCCAACACTTTCAGAGATGATGCATGAATCTGTGCTAGACGCCTATGGGCGCGCGATACATTTTTAGAATATACTATGTGATATTTATTTAGCAAAGGCTGTGCGCAAGCACAGCTTTTTCTGTATCTAGGCGCTGGTGGCGCCAATGCAATGCGCCTGATTATGTTAAATTGTTCTTGATTTTTATATGGATGATAATTACAAATTATTTCCATAACCTTTGGGGCAATAAGGGAAGAAAGCAGAGTGGCCGCGCAAGAAAATCAGAAAATGCAAGAGGTGATAAGCCTTACACAAGACTTGCTAAAAGAGATGTCATCAGATTCTGATCTCTCTCTTGACCCCAGTGTTGATCCCTCTGTTAATCATGAGTGGCTCAAGAAGAAACTTCCTGCACTGGCCATTAACCTCATGCGCAGCGGTGAAGATGTTACGCAGGCGTTGCTGTGCAGCTATATTGATAAGGGGCAAGATTATATTGCCCGCCAATTGCTCGCCTTAAAACAGGGGCAAAAAGATGAACGAAGAAAACCCCCGAAATTAACATATGAATCAGTCGTTGAAAGTTTGGCCAAATCCCAGCAACAACAAATGGATGAGGATGATCTGTTTGCAAAAGAATTGGACGAAATAAAAAACCTTATTGTAACGAAGCAAATCGATATTCATGCCGATAATGATTATGTCCTGCGGGCGGCAGCGGAGAATGGTCATTATGAAATTGTTGATCTTTTATTGGCGCATGATGTGGATATTCATGCATGTAATGATGATATTCTGCGCATGGCAGCGGAGAATGGCCATTATGAAACTGTTGAACTTCTCTTGGTGCATCATGCCGATATTCATGCCGATAATGATTATGCCCTGCGCGAGGCGGCGAAAAGGGGGCATTATGAGGTCGTTGAGATTCTTTTGGCACATGGTGCGAATGTACATGCATGGAGTGATGGTGCTTTACGCATAGCTGTGGTGAAGGGACATTATAAAGTAGCTGATCTTCTTTTGGCAAATGGCGCTGATATTCATGCGCGTAATGATGAAGTGCTGCGCTTCGCATTAGCCGCGAGGCAATATGAAGTTGTTGACACTTTACTAACACATGGTATCTCAATCGATATGTTGAAGCCAGCACAGAAGGAAAAGCTGAAAATCCATAAGAAATGGCGTAATTTGTATGGTGATTTTGTGCCGCCAGCCTGCTTTCTGGATAAAAACCCGTATGATTTTAAATTAAAAACATATTTGGCGGTACATGACGCGCTTGAAAAAGAGGGGTATAAAGGTGATGCCTGCGCTGAATATGCCTATAATATCAGCACTTTATTTCGCGGGGAAGAGTGTGCTTGGCAGTATTTACAAAAATGGGGGAAGGCAGGGAAGCAGCCTTTGCATGATATTGGCCACGCAATAAAAATACCAGACAGAATACCACAGGGCGGCGCCATTGATTATAAAGCATGGGGTGATGCGGTTTTGCAGCAGGGCCCCAATATGGCGCGGCTGGTTAAATTTGCTGACCGTGTTGCGCAGCCTTTAAAATCAGCCAATGGGCAGGTTTATTCTTATAAAAACACAAAGCTAGCGGTCGCAGAATTTGTTTTCAAAAATGCGGCAAAGAATCCTGAATTAGCAGGGCTGTGTTTTGAATTTGAATGGGATGATGATGATTTTGATGCTGCGCGTAAGCAGGTCAAAAAATATAAGAAATTATTTGCAGCCCATGGCTTGAAAAAGCCGCGTGGGCGCATTCCTGATATTACAATTGATGGCGCTGAATTTGGTAAGCCAGAATATCAGCTTCATAAATTGCCAGATGGTGATGTCCGCGGTTTATTTCTTGGTGAGTTTACAGATTGCTGCCAACATTTGGCCGATGCAGGGCGGGACTGTGCTAAGCATGGATTTTTATCCGAAGAAGGTGGGTTCTATGTTGTCGCGCATAAAAAAACGCAAGAAATTATCGCCCAAAGCTGGGCATGGCGTGGTGCGACGGATGAGTTGGTCTTTGACAGCTTGGAATCTTTAAGAAACCGCTTTGATGCCGCGAACTGGTCAAAATTGGCGACATGTTTCGCTGACAAGATCGCGGGGGATCAGGATAGTGATATTAGCGCCTTTCATATTGGCGCAGGAGGCGCAACGCCCAGCTTAGCATTTAATGAAGCCAGATTGGCAAAGCCGTTAGATTATGATGGTTATCGCGATTCTAAGAAAAACCAATATGCCGTGAGACAATTTGAATATTCCTCGTTATAGGCTGCGTGGTATATTTTTAGAATGTTTAGGAAAGGCTGTGCGTGAGCATGGCCTTTGCTGCATCTTGGCGCTGTTTTTGTGAGTAGACAAGCTTGTCACTGCCGAGTTTTTCGATGCTTTCCATCAGTGCGGCGTGGCTGCTGATATTGACGAATTCGGATGGCTGATAGCCGCTCTCAGGATCTTGTTTTAAACATGCTGCGCGGCTATTTTTATCACTGATGCCGCTAATTTTATCAAAGGCGTGAACAAGGTCGAGGGCTTCTGATGTTGTTAAATTGACGATCTTAACGATGAGGCGCGTGTTGACATGGTCTTGATCTGTGAATTCTTCTAATGTCAGACGGTGGCTGTTTAGGCCGCGATCTGCGATCATAATATGGTCATAAAACTGATGATCTTTTTCTGGCTGGCGTGATGCTACACAGTCAATAGGTTTGGATTTAAAGAAATCTGCCCATTTTTGGAATGTGTCTTTTAAATTATCTAACATACTTGCCCCTTATTGCCGCCCTGTAACTCGCCTTGTGGTGTGTTTTTTGTAATTATTATTGTTGTTGGTTATAGTTTTAGCAACTTTATTATGTCAAGTCAAGTAAAATTGAAACAGAATCTATACCGCACATTAAACCGTAGAAATCTTGAAATGAATATGCTAAACCCTATCTTACCGATAAGGAAGTTGAACCATGACATATAACGAAGAATTATTAAAGCGTGAAAAGCGCCACCCAGAGAAGCAAAAGAACCCAGACCGCCCAATGGGCAAGAAGCCTGATTGGATACGTGTAAAGGCACCGCAAGGTAAGACGTTTCATGAGACGCGTGATATTATGAAGTCTTTGAACCTGACAACAGTATGTGAGGAAGCGGGCTGTCCTAATATTGGCGAATGCTGGGATAAAAAACACGCCACGATGATGATTATGGGCGAGGTTTGTACCCGCGCTTGTGCTTTTTGTAACATTGCGACAGGCAAGCCTGATGCGTTGGATAAGATGGAGCCTTTGCGCGTGGGCGTGGCTGTTGAGAAAATGGGCTTAAACCATGTTGTGATTACATCGGTTGACCGTGATGATTTGAAAGATGGCGGGGCAGAGCATTGGGAAAAGACCGTTGGTGCAATACGCTTTAAAACGCCAAAAACCACAATTGAAATCCTCACCGGTGATTTTAAAGGTGATGTTGCGGCGATTGACCATGTGGCGAAGGCTAAGCCTGATGTGTTTAACCACAACCTTGAAACCGTACCGGCGCTTTACCCAACAGTGCGCCCAGGGGCGCGTTATTATCGCTCATTGCGCTTACTTGAACGTGTAAAAGAAGTTGACCCAAGCATCTTTACCAAATCAGGCCTTATGGTTGGCCTTGGTGAGACGTTTGAACAAGTCGGGCAGGTTATGGATGATATGCGCGCGGCAAAAATTGACTTTATAACAATTGGTCAGTATTTGCAGCCAACACCCAAACATGCGCCAGTTGATCGTTTTTGGACACCAGAAGAATTTGCGAAATTAGAACGTATGGCGAAAGCCAAAGGCTTCCTTATGGTATCAGCAACGCCATTAACGCGCTCGTCTTATCATGCGGATGCTGATTTTGCGAAGTTACGTGAAGCGCGCGAGCGTAAGGACGTTGCGGCTGCCGAATAATTTAGACGAAGAATGAAGAGTATATTTTATGACGACGCTTGAAAATACAGAGCTTACTTTGGACATGCTGCCTGAAAAAGATGATGGCGCGGGGATTTATAATTTTGCTTTAACCCTTGCATCGACAGGCGGCTATGATTCATTTCAAGAAGCGCATGATGATGTTGACGGCAAAGATAAAAGTCTGACCGATATTCGCATGGAACTTTATTTCGCAGCAAAAACTTATGAAGCGATTAAGCTGGAAGAGCATGTTGATGTGTATCAAACATATTATGATGCGCTGGTTGATAAGATTAAATCTGGTGATTTATCCTAATAAAGCCGTATTACAGCCTGTTTCTGAATTGAAAGCATCCCCAGCCCATGCCAACCCACGCCGAACAACGCATATTACCTTATAGCTGCGAAGAGCTTTATAACATGGTCGCAGATGTCGAGGCGTATCCTAAATTCTTGCCGTGGTGCGTGGCCTGCCGCATAACGGATCGCAAGGACACTGAAATTAATGCTGATTTGGTGATTGGTTACAAAATGGTGCGTGAAAAATTCTCTTCACGCGTAACGCTGGATCCGTATAAGGTTATTCATGTTGAATATTTGTCAGGGCCAATGAAGTATTTATCAAATTTCTGGAAATTTTATCCAGAAGAGGGCGGTAAGTCCTGTAAAATTGATTTTTACGTCGATTTTGAATTTAAAAACCCATTTTTGCAAAAAACCATCAATTTGTTTTTCCATGAAGCGGTGAAGCGTATGGTCAATGCATTCTCCACCCGCGCAGAAGAACTTTACGGCAGGCGCTAAGTGTAGAAAAGCGCCGCAAAGTCGTCGCGACGCTTTATAAAATAGCTATAAAAAAAGCACATTACTATTTAATGTGCTTTAGTTTCTTGGGCCCCATAATGGTTGATCGTTTCTTATTTTAACGTCAATTTTCGGTGCGTTTTTGACAGCGTTTAAATATGGATTATTTGTCGCTGTAATGTCGCGTGCCTTTAGGTGGTCAACTAAGTCTTGCACAGCGTTTTCAAGGTCTGTATCGACATTGCCTGCGGCATTGGCGAATATTTGCACTGTTTTAACTTTGTCTTGTAGGGTGTCGAGGTCTAGGCCATTTACAGTTGGTACATTATTCTGTGTGATGTTTGCTTGCTCAGCAGCGATAACAAAATTCTGTGCGGCTTTGTAAAATGGGCCAGCGATGCGTCCGTCGGTTTTCATTGCGCCGTGAAGGGCGAGTTTGGAAAAGTCTTTTATTGCGGTTTGAAAGTGAGTCTTTAATAACATTTTATCTCTCCATTAAAAGTAAGGTTGCGCCCTTATATACTATGTAAATTCATTATGCAACATCAAAAAGGTAATATTATGCATTTACGCGGCATCACCAATCAGAAGCGATATTGGTTTGAATGTTTTGCGGTGGTGAATGGTGATGCCGTTTTCTTCAATCGCATCTAAATGTGCCTTGGTGCCGTAACCTGCATTGCTATCCCATGCATATTCAGGGTGTTCGGCGTGCAATTCTAACATATGGTTGTCGCGGCTGACTTTGGCAATGATTGATGCTGCGGCAATAGAGAGCGATTTGCTATCCCCTTTGACAACGGTCATTTCGGTGCAGGGCAGGCCTGCTTTTTTATTGCCATCAATCAAAGCGTGATCCATAGCCATGGCCATATCATCATAGGCACGGCGCATAGCAAGCAGACTTGCTTGCAGGATGTTGAGGTCGTCAATTTCTTCAATCGTTGCGTTGCCAATGCCCCATTTGCATGTTTGCTGAATTAACGGAAATAACATTTCACGCTTCTTTTGCGTCAGTTTTTTACTATCGGTGACAACTTGCCAGAAATCATGGCTACGGACATCATCAGGTATATAAACGCAGGCGGCTGTAACAGGGCCGACTAAGGGGCCGCGCCCGACTTCATCAAGGCCGCAAATTAAACCTGAGAGGCTGTTTTCAATCTCTAAATTAGCCATTTATCTTGCCTTTCATGAAATCTTTGAAATCTTCGCCGCTAAAACAGTCAAATATAGCGCCTTCTATTGCGGGCATATCTTCTGTGTATCGGTAATGGACTGTAGGGATGGCGGCAGCGATTGATGATTGTGCGCCTTTGGGGTCGTCTTCTATGGCTATTGCTTCAGATGCGCTTAACCCTAATTTTTTAAGGGCGGATAAATAGGGCTCAGGGTGGGGTTTGCGTTCTTCATAATCATTACGGGTCAGGATCATGTCAAAATAATCGAGAAGGCCTTTGGCTTTAATGCCAGCCATAACGGATTGCGCGCGCCCATTTGATACAATGGCTTGCTTTATGCCTTTGGTTTTTGCGGCTTTTAAAACATCTTCTACGCCATCGCGGATTTGTAATGTGTGGATGTTATCGTGATACCATGCGTCAATATCGGCAATGTATTGGTCTTGCGTGCTATCAATTTCAAACGCTTTTGAAAGGATTTCCCAGTTCTGAAAGCTATTATTGCTATAAATGGTTGGTTTAAAGCGCTTGTCCAGATCAATGCCGTAACGTTTTAAAACGGCGACATGTTTGGCGAAATGGAGTTCTGCGGTTTTGATGATTGTGTTGTCACAATCCCATAAAATAGCTTTGATCATTATTGTTCTTTTTTAATTGTGGTTACTGTGACGTTTTCTAATGTTTTGGTATCATCATCACGCAGGAGGGCGAGGCCTATTGTTCCGACTTTGCTGCGCATAACGCCAGCATTGCCGAATTTTTCGCCATTTTCAGGCAAGTTTTCGCCTTCAACGATGTGTAAATGCTTCTTGCCGCTTTTACGGTAACGCATCCGCGCGGTAAGCTCTTGCCCGATATAGCAGCCTTTTTTCCAGTCAATGCCGTTGCATTTGTCTATATGTAGTTCGTCAGCCGTACTGCGTTCAAGCTCTGCGTCCTGTTCACCGTCAAAAATGCCCAGTGCAATACGCTTTTTGTGCCATATATTAATGTCCGCAATTTCTGCATTTTCTGGCGCTGCATAAAGTCGGTAGCCAAGTGCAGCGTTGCGCGGGTCGAGGAAATCTCCGCTATCGAAACTGGCATAGACTGTTTTGTCGGCTAAAATCTCGCATGTTACATCGGCGCGGATTTTATAAAGATCAAGGCGGTCAATCAGGTCTTGGGCGCGTGTGGTATCGATATAGTGGTTTTTTTCAGCATCCTTAAAGATGATAAAGTCAAAGAAATAACGCCCTTGCGGGGTGAATAGGCAGCTATAGATTGCAGGCTGCGTATCAAGCAAGCCCATGTCCTGCGATAAGATGCGCTGTAACAAGGTTACAACATCATCACCGCGTAATTGTATAAGCTGCCGATTTGGAAAAGCAAAAATTTGCATATTTTATAAATCTTGTATATTTCTAAGCTGATTAATTTATTACCCATATAGTCATAGCAAAGAAACGGCCATGAAAAAACAAATATTGTTCATTACATCCACGCGAATTGGGGATGCTGTGCTTTCGACAGGCATTTTGAACCACATTCACAGCACGCATAAGGATGCAGAGGTCACTATCGTCTGCGGCCCATTATGTACAAGTTTGTTTGAAGGTTACCCGAATTTAAAAGAAATTATCGCGCTGAAAAAAGAAAAGCGCAATATGCATTGGGTAAAGCTCTGGGGCAGGGTTGTCGGCACGAAATGGGATATGGTTGTTGATTTGCGTGATAGTGCGGTATCGCGCCTTATATTCGCCAAGAAACGCCATATTGCGAGCCGCCAGATTGATAAACAGGCGCATAAGGTGGAACAAGCCGCACAGCTTATCGGGCAAAGCCACAATGTCCCCGCGCCGCAACTGTGGTTCACGCCAGCGCAGCTTGATAAGGCGCAGTCTTTACTTGGAGATGATGAGCGCCCCGTGCTTGCCATTGGCCCAACGGCGAACTGGATTGGTAAGACATGGCCAAAAGAACGTTTTGCTGAATTGATTGAAAAATTGGTTTTACAAGACGATGTGCCGTTAAAGGGGCATCGCATTGCCATTATCGCCGCACCAGGGGAGGAAGCGGATGCACAGTTCGTTTTAAAATCACTGCCTGATGATATCGCCATAGATGTTATTGCCAAAACAAGCCCTGGTGAAGCGGCTGCGTTATTGTCACTTTGTACTTATTACATTGGCAATGATTCTGGCCTCATGCATTGCGCGGCGGCTTGCGGCGTGAAAACATTTGGTTTGTTTGGGCCAAGCTGGCCGCATCTTTACAGCCCATGGGGCAAACATTGCGCGCATATTGCCACAGCAAAAAGCTTTGCTGAGCTGATTGATTATGATGGCTATAGCGCGAAGTCATTAAAACACAGCTTAATGGATAGCCTTGATACGGATAGTGTTTATAAGCATTTCCTGACTTTGGTTAAGTAATCTCTAGCGCTCATTAGCGTAGCATCTTGATAAAAATCTTGCTAATGTTATGTTATAACGTTATAAGAAATTCATCATTCCAAATAAGGTGCGTAAATATGCAAGGAAATCATTGCTGCAGTAAGCATGGCGAAACCAAATTTGACGGGAACAATAAGAAGAGCGCCGCGATGAGTGTTGCGGTGATGACGTCTTTATTGCCGCATTTTTTCTGCTGTTTTATGCCGCTTATTTTTACCGCAATTATTGGCGGCGCTATGGCTGTGTTTTTCCATGATTATTGGTATGTCGTTAGCGGCGTGGCTGCATTGGTGGCAACGTTGATTATTTACATGTTGCGGAATGAAAAATTATCATTTATGCGTGTGGGAGGCAATGTTGTGATTGCTCTGGGCGTAGCGTTTGTTTTTAACGTGATGTTTCACCCCTCACATAGTCAGGCGCAAGCAGATAAGATACACGCGCCGTTTGATGTGGCGCAGAGCGCGCATATTCACACCCATAGCCACGATTAATCTTGTCGGAGGGATTTTATGCCTAAACAAGAAAACTTCCCATTTCTCAATGCGTTAGACACATTCTGTGCGGCAGAAGGCGCAAGGCTTACCGATGCCCGCCGCCATGTCGCATCAATCATATCATCAAGCGATAAGCCAATCGGCGCGTATGAAATATTAGACCAGCTAGGTGCATATTTAGACAAACCAAAGCCACCAACCGTGTACCGTGCAATTGAATTTTTAATTGAAAATAATTTCATCCACCGCATAGAAAGCTTAAACGCGTATATAGCGTGTAGTACTGACCATCGCCACGCAGGCTCACAATTCCTTATTTGCAACAAATGCAGCAAAGTCATAGAATCGCATCTCTGCAGCCTGCCTGAAAGCCTGAAAAGCGTCGTCAATGACGCAAACTTCACCGCACAAAGCTGGAATGTAGAGATACATGGTTTGTGCGCGGATTGCTCTTAACACGTTTCGATTCAATATAATGAGTTCGTTGCTTTGTTCGGATCAGTAGTTAAGGGAAATGGCGGACACGGTGTCTGCCTATGCGGCAAGTGTGAAATTGGTTTTGTTAGCAATTTCAATGCCTTGGTGTTTAACCCTTAAGTGATACTTTAAAATGTATCCCGTTTTGTGTCTGTTTTAGTATCCCAGCGATTTTGAGTTACAAGTAAAGATCATGACCGACTAAGTCAATGAAAAACCGTCAAGCGAGAAACTCGCCTTTGGGTAAGTTTAGATGCTCACATTTTCAGCAACGGCTTGCGCGCGCGCCAAAGCTTTTTTAGTTTGCATTCTGGCTTCGTATTCACGCTCTAATCGTTCAAAAATAGGCAGGTAGGTTTCGCCATGAATAGCGACAACTTTAGCCGCAACCTCATAAGCTTTTTTCAGTTCTTC